>OJQY01000084.1_pt1 | contig 76675 bp, 73 predicted proteins | sample 1599091 | NCBI WGS metagenome assembly OJQY01 (sample SAMN03922524, study PRJEB24848) | human gut metagenome | isolation source: stool sample | host: Homo sapiens | place: Germany | collected 2010-02 | reverse complement strand
CTTTTGACCTAACATAATGAGTTTTATGAAGAACTCCAAGAAGCAGTATGCTTCAATAAAAAAGAGAGAACAGCCGCAACTGTTCCCCCTTTTTGATTCATGAAACATAAAAAGGTTTATGAAAGATTCCAAGAAGCAGAATATTTATAGAAAATCATGAAGCAGTATACTTCAAAAAACAAGCTTTAATAAATAAAACATAAAAAATCAAGACTCGTTTGCGCCGGAAAACGGCCCCTTTCCGCGCAGCTCCCGAAAGAAATCCTTGAGGACAGCGGCGCATTCCTCCTCCAGAACGCCGCTTGTAAGCTGCGGCTTATGATTAAAGGGCAGTTCAAAGAGGTCGACGACCGACCCGCACGAACCGGCCTTTGGGTCTTTCGCGCCGTACACCACGCGCCTGATGCGCGCGTTGATTATCGCGCCCGCGCACATGGGGCACGGCTCAAGCGTAACATAAAGCTCACACTGCCACAGCCGCCAGCCGCCGAGCGCCCGGCAAGCGCCGTTGATTGCCTCGAGCTCCGCGTGGCACAGCGCGTTTTTATCTGCTTCCCTGCGGTTGTACCCGCGCGATATAACCGTTCCGTCTTTTACGACGACCGCGCCGACCGGAACCTCGCCGTTTTCGGCGGAAACTCGCGCGCACAGGAGCGCTTCCCTCATAAACCGCTCGTCGCTGTTCATGATACCATCGCCCAGGTCAGCGCGGCTTCCCCAATCAGCAAAACGACAGCGATAATGACGCCCGGCGTCAGGAAAAAGGTTTTGAGCCGCTCTTTAAGCGTCAGGGCGGAATCCGGTTTTTCTATATGAAACAAGCCCTTGTCCTTCCTCGACAGGAAGAAAAGGCCCACAAGCGCAAGCAGCAGGGTAACGCCCATTATAAGAATATAAAAAATATTTCCTACGAGCGCGCCGAACTGCGTCGTCACAATATCGCCGATAACGGCATAGAAATTGTTTGCAAAATGCAGCAGCATCGCCGGGATAATCGAACCGGTGTACATTACGAGGAAAGCAAGTGCGAGCCCGCCGATAAACGCAAACGGTATTTGTACGATGTTGCCGTGCATCAAGCCGAACAGCAGGGAAGAAATCAATATGGCAAAGCCGTCGCCGTATTTGCGCAGCGCGCCGAACAGCACGCCGCGGAATAAGAATTCCTCAACAAAGGCAGGCACGCACGCGACGGAAATTACATATAAAATGTTCGCGGAAAGGGTGCCGTCGGTCGATAACGACAGGCTCGACTGGTCATACGGCAGGCCGATTGCCTTAAGGTTTTGCAGCAGCAGCTCCACCGCGAAATTTGAAAACATAAAGACCGCAAGCCCGGCGGGAAGCAGCGCGAGAATCCGTTTTACGCTTACCCTGCTGCGAAACTGAATCAAATCGTCCAGGTGCGTGCGCTCCGTTTTACATAAAATCAGCGCCGGAATACACATGCCGAGGATAGAGACGATTCCCTGCATTGCGAAATACATCGACGGGTCGTATTCACCCACACCGCCGGCGCCGTCATACGTGACTCCTCCGCCGAAAATAAGAAAAAAGCTGAGCAGCGTCGCAACAAAATTAAACGCCACAAGCACAATAATCAGCGAGACGCCGGAACGGTTCGACAGGGAGCGCAGCGCCTTTCTTTCCTGCTCCTTCTTGAAATAACCGCTGTCATAGGCCGGATAATAAAAGGCGTTACCGTACGGATACGGCGGCATATACATCTAATCACATCCACATACAAATTAAAGTTTAAAATATTATATCATCGGGCAGCCGCAATTACAACAAAAAATCAATTCTGTGGAAAGCTTTCACAGCCCGTTCACAAATTTATGGTAATATAAAGAGGTATAATTTTTGTACAGTAAAAACGTTAAATTACATTTGCGGGAATCCTTGGGAATTTTGTATATTTAAACGCTGTTCCCTTGATTATATGCAAAAATATGGTATAATAATCAGATAAAACATAAAGGTAGGGTGGAGCATTATGGAATCCTCAATCTCGCGTAGGCAGGCAAGGGAGCAGGCGTTTATCCTTGCGTTTGAAACGAATTTTACCGATGATTCGGTTGCTGATATTTTAGAGGCCGCACAGCTTTGCGGCGGCGAGCAGGTCGACCCCTTCGCGGTCGGCCTTGTCAACCAGATGCTGGAAAACAAGGAGGAAATCGACCGTGTAATCGAAGCGAACGCAAAGGGATGGAAGATGAACCGCATTTCAAAGGTAAGCCTTACTATTTTGCGCCTGACGGTCTGCCAGATTCTTTTTCAAAACGGGGAATCCGGCGCGAAAGACCCGGTAAGCGTAGCGGTGAGCGAGGCCGTGCGCCTTTCTAAAAAATATTCCACGCCTGAGGACGCGTCCTTTGTAAACGGCGTGCTCGGAACAGTCGCCCGCGCCGCCCGGCCGGCAGCGGAGGCGGAAGGCCAATGAGCGCCTTTTTGGGCATAGACACCAGCAATTATACGACCTCCTGCGCCGCTTATCTGGAGAACGAGGCCGTACAGGAAAAAATGCTCCTTCCTGTTAAACCCGGCGAATGCGGGCTTCGCCAAAGCGACGCGGTTTTCCATCACACGCAGCAGCTTCCAAGGGTTATGGAAAGGCTGGTGCCGCGGCTGAACGATAAGATAGAAGCAATTGGCGTTTCCGCAAGGCCCAGACAAGAGGAAGGCTCCTATATGCCATGCTTTACGGTTGGAATGGGCTGTGCGAAAACGCTTTCGCTCGTTTTGGATGTTCCGCTTTATGAATTTTCACACCAGCAGGGCCATGTGGCCGCAGCGCTTTATTCCGCGGGCCGTCTCGATTTACTCTGCGCTCCTTTTTTAGCGTTCCATATTTCCGGCGGGACGACGGAAGCCCTGTACGTCACACCGGACGAAACAGAGCTTTTCCGCACGCGCATTGCCGCAAAAACGCTCGACTTAAACGCGGGGCAGGCAATCGACCGGGTCGGCGTGATGCTGGGCCTTCCGTTCCCGTGTGGAATGGAGCTCGAAAGGCTCGCGTCTGCCTGTGAGGAAAAAATAACGGTAAAAACCGCGCTGAGGGGCTGCGACTGCTGCCTTTCCGGTGTGGAGAACCAATGCAGGAACCTGCTTTTACAGGGCGCCTCAAAGGAATATATCGCGGCGTTTTGCATTGAATCGGTCAGGCGGACGCTTTTTGAAATGACGGTCCGGCTGCAAAAACAGTATGATAATCTGCCGCTTTTATATGCGGGTGGCGTCATGTCGAATAATATCATCCGAAAATCGTTTGAACGGGAGTTCGGCGCCCTGTTTGCGCAGCCGGAATTTTCAAGCGACAACGCCGCGGGCATTGCGGTGCTTACGGCGGTGAGATATGGGGGAATAACGCTATGAACGCGATGATTTCCGTATCGCAGCTCAACTTTTATATCAAATCCCTGCTCGACGGCGACCAAAACCTGTCGAACGTTTTCGTTACGGGTGAAATCTCGAACCTATCGGGCCATTACCGGTCGGGGCACCTCTATTTCTCTTTAAAGGATGAAAAAGCGGCTGTTAAGGCGGTTATGTTCTCAAGCAGCGCGGCGCGCCTGCGGTTCTTGCCGGAAAACGGCATGAAGGTCATTGTGCGCGGGCGTGTTTCCGTATACGAGGCCTCCGGCCAGTACCAGCTCTATGTGGAGGACATGCAGCCCGACGGGGCGGGCTCTCTCGCCGTCGCGTTCGAGCAGCTCAAAAACAAGCTGTCGCGCGAAGGCCTGTTCGACCAGGCACATAAAAAACCAATTCCCCTGATGCCGCGGAAAATCGGCGTAATTACCTCGCCCACGGGCGCTGCGCGCAGGGACATTGAAAGCATATTAAAGAGAAGGTACCCGCTGGCGGACGTGCTGCTCTGTCCCGTGCTTGTCCAGGGAGCAGGGGCAGCCGCGCAGCTGGCGCGGGCTGTGAAATACATGGACAGGGAAAACCTCTGCGACGTCATCATCCTCGGACGCGGCGGCGGCAGTGCCGAGGATTTAGCAGCCTTTAACGACGAAACGCTCGCCCGCGCCGTATATGGCGCGAATACGCCCGTAATATCAGCAGTCGGGCACGAAACCGATTTTACCATATGCGACTTTGTGTCAGACCTGCGCGCGTCCACGCCTTCGGCGGCGGCGGAGCTGTGCGTACCCGACCAGGAGGAGCTGAAGGAAGAGCTGAAAGGCTTTTCCCTCCGTATGAAAAAGCAGATGGAAACAACGCTGTCGGCAAACCGGGCGCGTGTAGCCGCGCTTTCTTCATCGCGCTGGCTCAAAAACCCGTTTGACTGTTATATTACGCAGAACAGCCTGACGCTCGACCGGCTTTCCCAGCGGCTTACTTTGGGAATCGATAAGGAAATTACAGCGAAAAAGCAGCGGCTTTCCATGCTGTCCTCACAGCTCGACGCTTTAAGCCCCCTGCATATCCTGTCGCGCGGCTACGCCGTCGCGAGCAGGGACGGCAAGGCGCTGAAAAGCGTAAAGGAGCTAAAAAATGGGGACGAATTTTCCCTGCTTTTATCAGACGGCAGTATAAACTGCGCAGTAAAGGAATGATAAACATGAAGGCTTACAAAACGTATGAAGAAGCGGTAGACAGGCTTTCGCAGGTAGTCGCCCTTTTAGAGCAGGGCAGCCTGCCGCTGGAAGAGTCTTTAAAGCTTTTTGAAGAAGGCACGAAGCTCACCTCGTTCTGCTACGGCGCACTCAAGGACGCGCAGCAGAAAATCGAGGTGCTTGCCGTACCGGAGGAACAGACGGATGAAGAATGATATTGAATTAATCGAGCGGGCGCTTTTAAACTGCCTGCCCGGCAGGGACTGCATGGAAAAAGACGTAATCGACGCGATGGAATACAGCCTTATGGCGGGCGGCAAGCGAATCCGCCCACGCCTGACGCTCGCGTTCTGCCGCCTGTGCGGGGGAACGGAAGAACAGGCGCTCGGCTGCGCCTGCGCGGTGGAGATGATTCATACCTACTCGCTCATTCACGACGATTTGCCGTGCATGGACGACGACGACATGCGCCGCGGCAGGCCGTCGAACCATATCAGGTTCGGTGAGGACATCGCCCTGCTTGCCGGCGACGCGCTTCAGGCGCTCGCGTTTGAAACGCTCCTGTGCGGGGCGGATAAGGACAACGCCCAACGGCTTGCAAAGGCGGGCGAGTACCTTGCAAACGCCTGCGGCGCGCTTGGGATGGTCGGCGGGCAGGTCGTCGATTTGCAAAGCGAGGAAAAGGAAGCGCCCATCGAGGTGCTTAAAATCATGGACGGCAAAAAAACGGGCGCGCTCATCCGCGCGGCCTGCGTGCTGGGATGCGTCTGCGCGGGAGCGGACGAAAGGCTGTGCGCGGCTGCCGAAGCGTACGCCGAAAGCATAGGCCTTGCTTTCCAGATTGTAGACGACATTCTGGACGTGACGGCTGACAGCGAAACGCTTGGCAAACCTATCGGAAGCGACGGGGAAAACAAAAAATCCACGTATGTCTCCCTGCTTGGAATCGATAAATGCAAAGCGCTCGTCGAAGAGCTTACAGAAAAGGCCGTGTCCGCGCTCGCGGCGTTCCCGAACGACGCCGAAGAGCTTGTGGAGCTTGCGCGGCAGCTCGCGCAAAGGGACCGCTGATATTTTTGTATGTGGAAATAAACGAGGATGGGGAGGTTTCAGGTTGTGGATGGTGAATATCAGGTTCTGGATAAATTAGAATCTCCCGATGATTTACGGTATTTGACAGATGGCGAATTAAATGAATTATGTTCTGAAATCAGGCAGGTCATTGTGGACGCCGTTTCAAAAAACGGCGGGCATCTGGCCTCAAACCTCGGTACGGTCGAGCTCACGGTCGCCATGCTCAAGGCGTTTCCGCGGGTAGAGGACAGAATCGTCTGGGACGTCGGCCATCAATGCTATACGCACAAAATTTTGACCGGAAGATTTCAGGACATCGGTACAATCCGCACCGAAGGCGGTATTTCCGGGTTCCCGAAGCGGTGCGAAAGCCCGTACGACGCGTTCAACGCGGGGCACAGCAGCACCTCCATTTCCGCAGCCTTCGGAATTGCGCAGGCTAAGGAGTTAAAGGGAGAGGACGGCTATACCATCGCGGTCATCGGCGACGGCGCGCTAACGGGCGGCCTTGCGTACGAGGGGCTCAACAACGCGGGAAGGTTCAAGAAGAACTTCATCGTCGTTTTGAACGACAACAAAATGTCTATCTCCCGCAATGTCGGCTCTATGGCGCGGTATCTCACGGGCATCCGCATCAAGCCCGCCTACCTGCGTGTAAAAAGCAGGGTGGAAAAGGCGCTGATACACACGCCTGTCGTCGGCAACCCTATCAGGAGGATATTACAGCGCTCCAAGTCGAGCCTGCGCAAAATGGTATATAAGGACACGCTCTTCGACGACATGGGCTTTACCTATTACGGGCCGGTCGAGGGGCATAATTTCGAGGAGCTTGAAAACGCGTTCAACGCGGCAAAGAATGTAAAGGGCCCTGTGCTGGTGCACGTTGTGACGACGAAGGGCAAGGGCTACCAGTACGCGGAGGACGACCCGAAAAACTTTCACGGCATTTCGAGCTTCGATGTAGAAACAGGCGAGCCGATTACAAAGGGAAAAGGCTTTTCAAACGTATTCGGTGAAAAGCTCTGTGAAATGGCCCGCAGCGACAAGCGCATCTGCGCCATTACGGCGGCAATGAAATCCGCGACCGGCCTTAACGGCTTTTGCCGCCAGTACAAGGACCGCTTTTTCGACGTAGGAATCGCGGAGGAGCACGCCGTCACCTTTGCGGGCGGCCTGGCCGCGGGCGGGATGCTCCCGGTATTTGCGGTGTACTCCACCTTTTTGCAGCGCGGAGTGGACCAGATTATCCACGACATCGCCACGCAGAAGCTGCACGTGATTTTAGCAATCGACCGCGCCGGAATCGTCGGCGAGGACGGCGAAACACACCAGGGCGTGTTCGACGTCGCGCTTTTGAATTCGATTCCGGGCGCCGTGATTTACAGCCCGTCCTACTTTGACGAGCTTCAGCGCGATATGCAGACAGCCGCCTACACAAACCGCGGTATCGTCGCGGTTCGCTACCCGCGCGGCGGGGAGCTATACCGGCCGCATGACTTCAAATGGGGCAAAAAAACCTTTGATTTTTACGGCAACCCCAACGCGCAAACGCTTTTAATCACATATGGCAGGCTGTTCAGCTATGCGTGCCTTGCAAAGGAACGGCTGTTTAAAAAGGGCATCGACATCTGCATTTTAAAGCTCGGGCGCATCAAGCCGGTTCCCAAGGAAGCGATTGCTGGGGCAAAGCGTTTTTCTTACATTTTCTTTTTTGAAGAGGGCATGGCAGCCGGCGGCGTGGGAGAGCATTTTTTGTTTGAGCTGTCCGGCACGCGCTGGAACGGCAATTACAGCCTGACGGCAATCGATAACCGCTTTGTCCAGCAGTCGTCGGTCGAATCCGCCTTAAAGGCGCTTTCCCTGGACGACAGCGGCATGGCGAATATCATCAGCAAAGGGATTCGGGAGGACTTGAAATAAATTGAGTGAGAAAAAACGGCTCGATACGCTCGTGTTTGAGCGCGGCTATACGCAGAGCAGGGAAAAGGCCAAGGCGGTCATTATGGCGGGGCTTGTATACGCGGACAACCAAAAGGCGGATAAGCCGGGCGCCGTGTATCCCGCGGACGTAACGCTCGAGGTACGCGCGGGCACGCCCAAATATGTCAGCCGCGGCGGCTTCAAGCTGGAAAAGGCAATGGAGAGCTTCGGCATTGATTTAAAAGGTAAAATTACAATGGATATCGGCGCCTCCACCGGCGGCTTTACCGACTGTATGCTGCAAAACGGCGCGGACAGGGTTTACGCCGTGGACGTTGGCTACGGGCAGCTCGACTGGAAGCTCAGGAACGATGAACGCGTAATCAATATGGAGCGCACGAACATCCGCAAGGTGAAAAAGGAGCAGGTGCCGGACGAGCTCGATTTCTTCAGCGTGGACGTTTCCTTTATCTCCCTGAAGCTCGTGCTGCCCGTCGCGCGCGAATTCCTGAAGGACGGCGGCCGGGCAGTCTGCCTGATTAAGCCGCAGTTCGAGGCGGGCAGGGAAAAGGTCGGCAAAAAGGGCGTCGTGCGGGACGTGCAGGTACATACGCAGGTGATTGAATCGGTCTGTACGTTCTGCCTTGCAAACGGCTTTGATGTATTGGGGCTTGATTTTTCCCCAATCAAAGGGCCGGAAGGCAATATCGAATATTTAATCTGCCTGCAAAAATCGCGGGAAGGGCGGATGCTCTGCAATATGGACCCAAAGGAGCTTGCCGCGCGTTCGCACGAACAACTCGACAAAAAGGGTGATTGATTTGAATTTTGCAATCGTACCGAACCCAACGAAGGAGGGCGCGCCCGCGTGTACGAAAAGGGTCGCGGAAATCCTCATGAAAAACGGCGGCGTGCCGATGCTTCTGGAGGAATACCAAAAGTACGTGCCGGACGGCGCGCGTTTCTATCAAAGCATCGACGCGCTGATTACCGCCTGTGACATCGTTATAACGGTCGGCGGCGACGGCACCATCATCAGCGTCGCAAAATACGCGGCGGCGGCCGGAAAGCCCCTGCTCGGCATAAACCTCGGGCGGCTCGGCTTCGTAGCGGGGCTTGAGCCCAATAAGCTCTGTGAGCTTTCGCGCCTGTTTACCGGAGACTACCATTGTGAAAACAGGATGATGCTCAAGGCGGCCGTAATCAAGAAAAACAGCGAGAAGGTATATTACGCGCTTAACGACGTGACGGTCTCGCGCGGCTCGCTTTCGCGCATCATCGATTTAACGGTTTCCTTAAACGATGAGGAAATCAGCGAATACCGCGCGGACGGCCTGCTGTTTTCTACGCCGACGGGCTCTACCGCCTATTCGCTTTCCGCCGGAGGGCCGGTTATCCAGCCGCATATGCAGTGTATCCTGCTCACGCCGGTCTGCCCGCATTCCCTGTTCTCCCGCTCGGTGCTGTTTTGCGACCAATCGCGCCTTACCGTTAGGGCGGAGGACCAGGACAACGCGGAGGTCTATTTAACGGTAGACGGGCAGGATTCGGAAAAAATCTCCTCAGGCGACCGGATTAAAATAGAAAAAGCGGATATTTCCGCGAAGCTTATTTTTCTGCATGATAAGAGCTTTTACAGGGTGCTGAGCGAAAAGCTCAGCCACAGGATTGTTTAACGAGGTGCTTTCATTATGAAAACAAAACGCCACGCAAAAATATTGGAGCTCATCCAGAGCTACACCATCGACACGCAGGAGGAGCTTCTGCGCCGCCTGCGGGAAGAGGGCTACGATGTAACGCAGGCGACCGTTTCGCGCGATATTAAGGAGCTTCGCCTGTTAAAGACGCTCGGCAAGGACGGCGCTTACAAATATACGACGGGCAGCAGAAGCCAGATGGACATCAGCGCGAACATCCATACCCTCTTTTCCACGACCGTCCAGCATATCGATTTTGCCGGCAACATGATTGTGCTCAAGACCATCAACGGTATGGCGCAGGGCGTATGCGCGGCGCTCGATTCCATGGAATGGGACGGAGTCGTCGGCACAATCGCGGGCGACGACTCTATTTTCATCGTTGCGCGAAGCAACGCAAAGGCGGTTACGCTCACATCGGAACTGAAAAAGCTGTTATGATAGAGGAAGATTCTTATGCTTTCATCCCTTTACATTGAAAATATCGCGGTCATTGAAAAGACGCAGATTGAGTTTGCCGGAGGCTTCAACGTCTTAACCGGTGAAACGGGCGCGGGAAAATCAATCGTCATCGACGCATTGAGCGCCGTGCTCGGAAAACGCACGTCCAAGGACATCGTGCGCACGGGCGCGCAAAGCGCGTGCGTCAGCGCCGTTTTTACAGACGTAGACGGAAAAACCGCGGCAAAGCTAACAGAATACGGCTTTCCGGCGGAAGAGGACGGCACGCTCATTTTGCACAGGGAAATCGGCGCGTCGGGCAAAACGGCCTGCCGTATCAATTCGCGTCCGGCGACGGTCAGCGTCCTGCGGGATATTGCGTCTTTCTTAATCGATATTCACGGGCAGCACGAAAGCGGCGAGCTGATGCAGCAAAGCGCGCACCAGGAATACATAGACGGCTTTGCTGATTTCGGCGATACATACACGGCCTACCGCACCGTGTTTTCAAAGCTTCGCGACTGCAAGCACAGGCTGGAAGCAATGAAAACCGACGACGCGCAGCGCGCGCGCAGAATCGACCTGCTGCGCTACCAGACAGAAGAAATCGACGCGGCGGCCCTCGTTCCGGGCGAGCTTGAAGCTTTGAGCGAGCAAAAAAGCCTCGCGCTCAACCGCGAGCGCGTGCAAAGCGCGCTTTTGGGCGCACATGAGCTGCTCGGCGGCGAAAACGAGATAAACGCTATGCGCCTGCTGGAGGAAGCGGCGGACACGCTCGAGGGCGCGCAGGAGTACCTGCCGGAAATCAAAGCGCTTTCCGCCCGTGTGCGCGACGCGTTCTACGACATACAGGACTGCTCGTCCTCGCTTTTGGAGCTTTCAGACAGCGCGCGGGAGGAACAGTTCGATTTGGGCGGAATCGAGCAGAGGCTCGATTTAATCTACCGGCTGTCGCGCAAATACGGCGAGACAATCGAGGATATTTTAACGTTTGCGCAGCAGGCGCATGAAGAGCTGCAAACACTGTTGGAGTACGACACGAACCTCGAAGCGCTGCAACAGGAATTTGAAACGCTGTTTGAACAGGCCAGGGGCCTGGCGCTTACGCTTTCAGAGAAGCGCCGTCAGGCGGCGAACCTTTTTACCGCGCGCGTGCAGGCGGAAATGGCTTATCTCGATATGCCGAACGTTCGCCTTACGGTCGATTTCCAGACGACCCCGCTTTCATCGAGCGGCATGGATAAAATAGAACTGCTCATTTCGGCAAATCCCGGGGAAGAGCCGAAGCCCGTATCCAAAATCGCGTCGGGCGGCGAGCTTTCCCGTATGATGCTCGCAATCAAAAACGTGCTTGCCGATAAGGACCAGACGCCGACGCTCATTTTCGACGAGGTAGACACCGGAATCAGCGGCAGCGCGGCGCAGAAGGTCGGCTTAAAGCTCAAAGCGGTTTCAAAAGGCAGGCAGGTCATCTGTGTGACGCACCAGGCGCAGATTGCGGCGCTCGCCGGCACGCACTTCCTCATTCAAAAAGAGGTACAAAGCGGCAGGACGTTCACACAGGTCAAGAAGCTCGGCCTGGAACAGCGTAAATACGAGCTTGCGCGCATCATCGGCGGCGTTGAGATTACGGAGCTTACGCTCAGGCATGCCGAGGAAATGCTCAATAAAAAATATTGAATATTCGGCGGTAAAGAAATTTTTTTCAGCCGGAATTTATAGGGAACTGAAAATGAAAGTCATTGAAATAAAAGACAGGAATTCGAAGTTGATACAACAGCTGCTTGACGTGTGGGAAAGCTCTGTAAAGGCAACACATCTCTTTTTATCGGAGAGTGAGATAGCGGGTATCAAGGAATATGTCCCGCAAGCGTTGAATGAAATACCTCATTTAATTATTGCGGAAAACGAAAATCAAGCGCCTGTGGGCTTTATGGGAATAGCAGGGCGGCGTCTAGAAATGCTGTTTATCTCTCACGAAGAAAGAGGAAAAGGCTTCGGCAAGAAGCTGCTGAAATATGGAATAGAAAAATATTCGATTCATGATTTAGCGGTCAATGAACAAAATCCCCTTGCAAAAGGCTTCTATGAACACATGGGCTTTAAGGTTTACAAAAGAACTGCAAATGACGAGCAGGGAAATCCTTATCCTCTTTTATATATGAGCAGGCAGTAAATTCCAGTTTGCAGGGCTGTTTTAATTCATGTTATTAATATAAACGCGTACTTCCTCTTTAGCCGTTCTCAATAGCGGCAAGCAGGGCCGGCATACTCGGCAAACCGGAATTTATAGGAGGGTTTATGAAAACAAATTTAATTATTGTGGAAGGACTTCCGGGCTGTGGAAAGAGTACAACAGCGGCAATGATTGCTGAGGAACTACAGAAAAAAGGTAAGCAGGTCGTTTGTGTCGATGAAGGCGTACAGGAACATCCGGCAGATTACGCAGCTTATGATTTTCCCGATTTTGAAACAGAACGAAAGAAAATCCTTGCTAAATGGCGCTCTTTTGCAGAGGGAGCCGACATAGATACTATATATGTTTTTAACTGTATTTACCTGCAGAATCCTATGTGTGAAACGATGATGCGGTTTGGCATGGATGAAGAATCTTCAAAAGGCTACATCGCAGAGATAACGAAAGTAATTAAACCGTTAAATCCGATTATTATTTACATAGATGAATCAGATGTCAAAGCTGCAATTGACAGTGTGCTTGATGAACGTGGAACTGATTGGCTGAACGCTGTAATTGATTACCATGTATCTCAGGGATATGGAAAGAAAAATAACCTGTCTGGTTATGAAGGCTACATCAAATGTTTGGAAGAAAGAAGAATCCGGGAACTTCGTATATTGCAAGGGCTTGATATTGACTGCTATACAATAAGCCAGGATATGCGTGCTGAAGAGCTTGCGGAATTATTTTCTTCCATCGGTTGGAATGCTCCATCAACGCAACAGATGCGGCTTGCCATAGAAAACAGTACAAAATCCTTTATAGTTCGTTATAAAGGGGCAGCCATAGCAACCATTAACTGGCTTGGAGACTATGGTATGCACTGGTTCATGAAAGAATTTATTGTGCATAAAGAATTTCAAGGACAGATGATAGGAACGTTTCTTTACCGTTTTTCAGAAAACTTTATCAAAAATACAATGCAGGCGGGCTGGAAAGTGTGTATTGAATTAAGAGCATCCAAAGGAAAAGAGAATTTTTATCATAAACTTGGATTTCAGACAATGAAGGAGAAAGATACTGGCAGCAAAATGGAGAAAATGATTGAGCGATAAATCTACCAATTGGGGAAAAAGCAAAATCCCGCCCAACCTTACAAGACTATGCTGCAAGAGCTTATAATGGTGCCCCGTGGGAAAATGACTATTTCACGCGGATTCGTAAGCTTTACAATAAACCGTCATACGTATAAATAAAACCATCACTTCACTGTTATCAAAATAAAAAATAGTGTTAAAAATTCAGATAGGGAATAGGGTACCCATATGAAAAACTGGTCTGTAGCACAACTGAATAAAGAAGCGGCGCAGAGCCTTGCAAAAGACTTTTCCCTGCCGCCTGTCGCCGCGATGCTCCTGCAAATCCGTGGGGTGGAACAGCCCGAGGAGGTCATGCAGTTTTTGGGGGACGACGCGGATTTTTCCGACCCGTTCCTCATGGCGGACATGGACAAAGCGGTAGGCCGCATTGAAAGGGCAATTGAACAATTTGAAAAAATCTGCGTTTACGGCGATTACGACGCGGACGGCGTCACGTCGACGGCGCTTTTATACTCCTACCTCGAGGGGCGCGGCGCGGATGTGAGCTATTATATCCCGTCGCGTGAGTCGGAGGGCTACGGCATGAATATGGCCGCCGTAGAGAAAATGCATGAACAGGGCGTACAGCTTATTATTACGGTGGACAACGGGATTTCGGCGGTGAACGAAATCGCCTATGCGAATACGCTCGGTATCGACACGGTCGTAACCGACCACCATAAACCGCCCGAAGCCCTGCCGGACGCCTGCGCGCTTTTAGACCCGCACCGCCTGGACTGCGAAAGCCCGTGCAAGGAGCTGTGCGGCGTCGGCGTTGCGTTCAAGCTTGTCATGGCGCTCGAGGACGGCGACCTCGACGTGGACGAGCTTTTGTTTCAATATGCCGATTTGGCGGCGCTCGGCACCATTGGCGACGTCGTCCCCTTAACGGGTGAAAACAGGATTTTTGTAAAGCACGGCCTTTCCCTTCTGCGCGACAGCAGCAGGGAGGGCATTTGCGCAATGCTCGAGGAAGCGGCTATTATACCGTCAAAGCTTTCCGCCGGCAAGGTTGCTTTTACGCTTGTGCCGCGTATCAACGCGTGCGGCAGGCTTGCGTTGTCGCAGAAATCCGTGCAGCTGCTTTTGACGAACGACAGCGAGCGGGCGCGGGAAACGGCGCGGGAGCTAGGGCGGGACAACGCCGAGCGCCAGCAGATTGAACGCGATATTTTAAAAATCATTGAAGAGGAAATGACGCGCAGCCCCGCCGTCCGGCGCGACAGGGTAATCGTCGTCGACGGCGAAGGGTGGCATCCCGGCGTTATCGGCATCGTAGCCGCGCGCATAAAAGAGCTTTACGGAAAGCCCGCGCTGGTTTTGTCCCGAGACGGGGACATTGCGAAGGGCTCCGGCCGCAGTATCAAGGGCTTTTCCCTGATAGACGCCATTGCCGCCTGTTCCGAATACCTTACCTATTTCGGCGGGCACCCGATGGCGGCGGGGCTTACGATGCCGTCGAACCAAATCGGCGCGTTTCGCCAGGCTATCAACGAATACGCTAAAAACCAGGGGGAAATGCCGCAGCCCACGCTCGACATCGACCTCAAGCTAAATCCCGCGTTTTTGTCTGCGGATATTGTCAGCCAGACCGGGCTTTTGGAGCCGTACGGGGCGGGTAACCCATCGCCGCTGTTCGGCCTTTACAATATGGTATTAAAGGCTGTAAAGCCGGTCGGCGCAAACAAGCACCTGCGCCTGACCTTCTCCAGAGGGGAGACGAGCGTGACGGCGATGCGCTTTTCCTGTACGCCTGAGGAGTTTCCTTACAAACCGGGCGACGTGCTCGACCTTGCCGTAACGACAGATTTAAACGAATATAACGGCACGGTATCCCTGAGCGTTATCATCCGCGACATGAAATTGAGCACTGCCGACAACGGGAAAATGATAGCGGACGGCTGCCTGTTTGAAGCGCTGATACGGGGAGAAAGCCTGACACAGCAGCAAAGGGAATACATACGGCCTGTCAGGGAAGAATTTGCATATGTATACCGTTTTTTAAAAACGGTGCAGACCTGGGGCTATGGGCTTGATGTTTTATGCTGCCGTTTGCAGAGCGAGTCTATCCACTATGGCAAGTTGCTTGTGGTATTGACCGCGATGCGCGAGCTTTCGCTCATTGAATTTGAAGAGGGAGCCGATACCGCGTGCCATATCAGTGTGCTGCCCGCGGGCGGCAAGGTCGATTTAAGCGCGGCTCCCATCATTATGCGCATCGACGAAATGCAGTGATTTATTATACTTTAACATATTCGGAGAGGTAGGTTTACAATGCCGGAGAACACCGTACATTATCAGGACTATGAAACCCTTGTGGAGATGCTCAAAAAGAGCGACCAAACGTTCAACATGGAGCTTATCGACAAGGCATACCGGCTTGCGGAAAAAGCGCACGGCGACCAGCTGCGCGTGTCCGGCGTGCCGTATATCCTGCATCCAACCTCGGTCGCCTGTATTCTGGTCGACCTCGGTATGGATACGGAATCGGTAGCGGCCGCGCTTTTGCACGACGTGGTGGAGGATACAGACGTAACCCTGGAAGAAATATCGAAGGATTTCGGGCCAGAAATCGCCCACTTGATTGACGGCGTGACCAAGCTTCGGAAAATCCCGTTTTCCTCAAGGGAGCAGCAGCAGGCGGAAAATATCCGCAAGATGCTCATGGCCATGGCAGACGATATCCGCGTCATCATCATAAAGCTTGCCGACCGCCTGAACAACATGCGCACCATCGACTGCAAGGAGGAGCAGAAGCGCAGGGACACTGCGCTTGAAACGATGGAATACTACGCGCCGATTGCAAACCGGCTCGGTATCCGCGCAATGAAGGAGGAAATGGAGGATTTATCCATCCGTTATCTCGACCCGGTGGGCTACTGCGAAATCGAGCACGCGCTCGCTCTGAGCAAATCGGAGCGCGACAGGTTCATTTCCACCATCAAGGATGAAATCGTCTCCCGCACGAAGGGCACCATCCCGAACGTTTACGTCGAGGGACGGGTCAAGAGCATCAACGGCATTTACCGCAAAACCTATATGAGGGGCAAAACCATCGAGCAGATTTTCGACATCTTCGCTGTGCGCGTCATCGTCAATACCGTGAACGACTGCTACAATGTGCTCGGCATTATACACGACATATTTCAGCCTCTCCCGAACCGCTTCAAGGACTATATCTCTACGCCCAAGCCGAATATGTACCAGTCGCTCCATACGACGGTCATCGGCAAGGAGGGCATTCCCTTTGAGGTGCAGATACGCACCTGGGAAATGCACCATACCGCCGAATACGGCATCGCGGCGCACTGGAAATACAAGCTCGGCCTGTCGAAAAAGGATTCTATGGAGGATAAGGTTTCGTGGATTCGCAGGATGCTTGAAAACCAGGCGGACGACGACGCGACCGATTTACTGCGCAACATCAAAACGGATTTGGCCTCGGAGGAGGTTTACGTCCTCACGCCGAAGGGCGACGTTCTGACCCTGCCGCTCGGCTCGACCGTCATTGACGTCGCGTATAACATACACTCCGCCGTCGGAAACCGGATGACAGGCGCGCGCGTCGACGGCAAAATCGTCCCAATCGATTATAAGGTGAAAACGGGCGAAATCGTTGAAATCCTCACGAGGAAAGAGGGAGGGAACCCCAACCGCGACTGGCTCAAAATCGTGAAAACGAGCGAGGCCAGGAGCAAAATACGCCAGTGGTTTAAAAAAGAAAAGCGCGAGGAAAACATCGCGGAGGGCAAGGCAGAGCTTGAGCGCGAATTCAAGCACGCGGGAATCCAGCTCACAGAAAAAGAAATGGCTGAATTCCTGTCCACTGTTTTGCGCAAGCAGCATTTTTCGACGAACGACGATTTATTCGCGGCAATCGGCTACGGCGGCGTACAGCTTTGGAAAATCATGCCGCGCGTCAAGGAGGAATACGCAAAGCGCAACGCGCCTGTTGAGGAGAATCCCCAGCCGGTACAGAGAGAAGCGCCGGCTAAACGCCGGGCAAGCAGCGGCGTTATCGTCGAGGGCGTCGACGATATGCTCATTAAGTTTTCAAAGTGCTGCAACCCGCTGCCGGGCGACGATATAGTCGGTTTTATCACACGCGGCTTCGGCGTTTCCATCCATAAAAGGTCATGCGTAAACGTACCGAAAAGCATGGAGGAATGCGAGGACCCGCACCGCTGGGTCAAGGCTGTCTGGGCGGGCGAGGTACACGAAAGCTTCCAGGCGACGCTCAACGTCGTAGCGTCAGACCGTACGGGCCTGCTTGCGGACGTTACCATCCAGCTTTACAATATGCATATCTTCATCAACAATTCCGAATCGCGCACGGCTAAAAACGGCCAGGCGTTCCTGCGCTTTTCCATTACGGTCAACGGCAAGGAGCACCTGCAGATGGTAATCGACAAGCTTTCGGCGATTAACGGTGTGCTTTCAGTCGACAGGCTTTAAAATGCAAAAAAGAGGGGCTTGATTGTATGGCGGAGCTGGTTTCTATGAAAAACATTGGAAAAGAGCTGGAAAAGAAGCTCAATGCGGTTGGCATCCGCTCTGCGGAGGAGCTGGTACACACAGGCAGCAAAGAAGCCTTCTTCCGTTTGAAAATGAAATTTCCAAACGTCTGCCTGGTGCATTTATATACGCTCCAGGGAGCAGTCAGCGATATAGAATACAACCGGCTGCCCGATGATGTAAAGCGGGACTTGAAAAGCTTCAGCGACGGGCTTAAATAAACCTGCTCAGGCAGGCCTGAAATTCAACGTGAATTGAAAGGGGTGTCATTATGTCAGAAATTAAAAGGCACGAGGTAAACGAGGAGTGGGCATACTCCGGAATAGTCGAGGCAGGCGGCTTCGTTTTCCTGTCTTTTTGTGAGGGTAACGTTGGGCAATCCGTCGAGGCGCAGGTAAACGGCGCGCTCGACGATATGTGCCGCCGGCTGGAATTGGCCGGCTTATCCCTGGATGCGGTAGTAAAAATGGGTCCTTATGAGAGACCCGTGGAATATTCCCATTATGGAGAAGGTGTTCCAGGAACGTTTTCAAGGCAAATATCCGGCCAGGAAGACCATTGCCACCGAGTTTGCGAGCAAAGGCGGAGAAAGCGGCCTTCAAATACAAATAGACGCAATCGCTTATAAAGGATAATTTGAATGGACAATGTAATCAAGTGGCTTCTTGAGGATGAAGCCCCCGAAGTGAAATACCGCGCGATGACCGAGCTTTTGGGTTTGCCGAAGGATGAGCCCAAGGTGCAAACGGCTTATAAAAGCTTATTGAGCTCAGACACGCTTAGCCTGGTCATGGATAAATTCAAGCTGAATAAAAAGTGGGAGGATATCAACGCTTTATTGGCGCTCACGGAATTTGGCCTTACCCGTGAAGATGTACCTGTCGATGAATATATAGACCGTATCATCAAAAATTTGAATAAAAGCATGAAGTGCGCGAAAACGTTGCTGCTTCGGAATTTGGTATCGCTTGGATACTACGGGCATCCATGGGTACAGGAGCAAATCGCTCTCGTCTTTTCTTCTGTACGGCAGGACGGCACGCTTCGGTGCCTTGATAAAACCAAGAAAACAAATGACTCCAGGCTGCCGGATTTCGGCTGCTACAGGCAGACGACCACCTGCCTTTTGCTTGCGGCGGAGCTGAAAAAGACAGGCGTTATCCTGCCGCAATTTGAGCCCTTGGTTAATTTTTATATCAATCACAATGTCTTGTTCCGTTCCGATACCCCTGAAAAGGTGATTATCAAGGACATGGCGGGTACGTTTTACCCGATTGACCATGTACACATGGGTTTACAGATGGTTATGTATGGGCTGTCGCTCCTTGGCGGCGCGGCTCATCCAAATTGTGAAAAAGCATGGGCGCTGCTAGACAGCTATAAAGACCGCGAGGGCAAATATATCCTTACAGAATCTTTCGGTGCGCCTTATTTCAACGCGGGCAGGGCGGGGCAGCCCAATAAATGGGTAACGCTGTATGTCCTGCTCTCGAAAAAATACCGCACAGGATAGCCTGTTTGGGCTGGCAGCGGCATTCAAATATGTCGGAAGAAATGTGGATGAGCGGTTTTTTATACATGATATGGAAAGCCGGGCCAATACCGGCAGAAGAAACGCGAAAAAACAAATGCAGGTTTTCCTGCGTTTTGGAAAGGATAACAATATGAAGGCAGTCATACAGCGCGCGGCAAACGCGAGTGTGGCGGTAGACAGCGCGACCGCCGGAGAAATTGGGCGGGGCTTTTTAATCCTGCTCGGCGTGGAGGACGGTGACACGGCGCGGGACGCGGAGGTTTTGGCCGCGAAAATATCCGGCCTGCGCATATTCAAGGATGAAAACGATAAAATGAACCTTGCGCTTTGCGACATTGGCGGCGGCGCGCTCGTCATTTCAAATTTTACGCTCTGCGCCGACTGCCGCAAGGGCAGAAGGCCGAACTTTATCGGCGCCGCGAAGCCGCCGCTTGCACAGGAGCTTTATGAGTATTTCTGCGAATGCCTGAAAAGAAACGGAATATCGCAGGTGGAAAAGGGCGTGTTCGGCGCGGATATGAAGGTATCTCTTTTAAATGACGGCCCCGTGACCGTCATCATCGATTCAAAGGAGCTGAAGCATTAAATGCTGCAAATAGAACGCTTTATCGTGAGCATCATGCAGACCAACTGCTATTTTGTAACGGACGAAAAATCAGGGCTTTGCGCCGTTATCGACCCGGGCGCGTACACGCCGGGGCTGACGCGGAAAATCGAAGAAGCGGGCGAAAAGCTCAAATATGTGCTGCTCACACACGGCCACTTCGACCATATCGGCAAGGCGGACGAAATCAGAAAGCAGACGGGCGCGAAAATCGTCATCGGCGCGGACGAGGAGGAATTCCTGCGCAACAATGATTTGAACCTGTCCATCATGGCCACGCCCTCCGGCTTCGACCCGTTCGATGCCGATATTCTGCTCGATGAGGGTGAAACCGTGGCGCTGGGTGAAACGCGGTTTGAGCTGATGAAAACACCTGGCCACACAAGGGGCGGCGCGTGCTATATTGCGGACGGTGTGATTTTCACGGGCGACACGCTGATGAAAGAAACCATTGGACGGACCGATTTCCCGACCGGCAGCTATAAGGAAATGATAGAGTCCCTGAAAAAGCTCGGCGCGCTCCCCGGCGACTATACCGTTTACCCCGGGCACGACGACAAAACGACCCTGCAGCATGAGCGGGAAAATAACGTATATATGGGGAACATAACGTATGAAGCTTTTGATTTATAACCATCCGTTTCATTACGAGATGGAAAATCTCACGCGCATTTTCTTCCCGAACGAAAAGCTCGAGGTTATAAAAGAGGCGGAAAGCGCCGGCTGCGCGCTTGTGGAACCATATATTATGACCCGGCGCGAAGAAAAGGACAATACCGCAAAGCTGACGGCCGCGGCTTGCTTTGACGGCTTTGAAAAAACAGCCTCGGCGCAGGTGCCGTGCGGTGCGCCCGATTACGATAAGTCGTGCGAGCGGTGCCTTGCGATTTTACTTTTCAGACTGCTTTCTGAATATACCGGCATCACCCCGCCGTGGGGTATTTTAACGGGCGTGCGCCCTGTAAAGCTGTTCCGTTCGCTTGCGCAGCGTTACGGAAAAGAAGCGGCGCGCGTCTACTTTGAGGACGTTTTGCTTGTCTCGAAGGAAAAGACGAATCTTGCGTACGTAACCGAAACGAACGAACAGAAAATATTGGAGCGTTCCGGCAGGGATTCCTTCAGCCTTTATATCTCTATCCCGTTCTGCCCGACCCGGTGCAGCTACTGCTCGTTTGTATCGCAGACGATTGAACGGGCGCAGGAGCTGATAGAACCGTATACGGAGCTTTTATGTAAAGAGCTTGCCTACACGGGCGCGCTTGTAAAAAAGCTCGGGCTGCGGCTCGAAACGGTCTACATGGGCGGCGGTACGCCGACGGCGCTTTCCGCGGGCCAGCTCAAAAGGGTGCTCGGCACGGTCGTGGAATCCTTTGACATGTCTACCTGCCGGGAGTTTACCGTTGAGGCCGGGCGGCCGGACACCATCGATATACAAAAGCTTGAAGCCATCAAAGGCTGCGGCTGCGGGCGTATCAGCATCAATCCGCAGACGCTCAATGACGAGGTGCTTTCACGTATAGGCAGAAAGCACACAGCGCAGCAGGCAATTGACGCGTTCCAGCTTGCAAGGCAGGCGGGCTTTACGCACATCAATACAGACCTCATTGCTGGACTCCCGCAGGAGACGTTTGAAAGCTTCCAGGAAACGCTGCAAAAGATTTTGGCGCTATCCCCGGAAAGCATTACCGTACATACGCTCTCCCTGAAAAAATCCTCCCATCTGACGGGGCAGGGGCTTGAAATCCAGCGTGAGGACGCAAAGCGGGCGGCAAACATGCACCGGCTCTGCAAGGAGCTGCTTCCCGATAACGGGTATTTTCCCTACTACCTCTACAGGCAGAGCCGCATGGTCGGAAACCTTGAAAACGTGGGCTGGTCCATCAAAAAGCACGAGGGGCTGTATAACGTGTATGTCATGGACGAAACCCATACGGTGTTCGGCTGCGGCGCCGGGGCCGTAACCAAGCTCAAGCAGCCGGGCGGCGACTTCCTGGAACGTATATTCAACTACAAATATCCATATGAATATATCAGCCGGTTCGGCGAGATGCTGCGCCGCAAGGAAAGGGCAGAGGCTTTTTATGAGCAGTATACCAAATAGCTACCATCATTACGTGACAAGCGCGCTGCAAATCAACGACGCGGTCATAAACGGGCCGGGTGATTTTGTTATGCAGGTGGAGGAGGAATACCGCAAGGACGTCTCCTATATCGCAAAGCAGATATTGAGTCCCGAAAACCGGTGCAAAATCGTCATGCTCACAGGCCCATCCGCCAGCGGAAAAACGACGACCGCAAAAATTCTGGGCGATGAGCTGCAAAAGCTGGGCTCCGGCGCAATTATCATATCGCTCGACGATTTCTTCCTGGGCGAGGCGCGTACCGCGCCCGGCCGCGACGGCAAGCCCGACTATGAATCCGTCTACGCGCTCGACATCCCGCAGGTGCACAGCTGCATGTTCGATTTGATTCATTACGGCACCTGCAATATGCCGAAATTCAACTTCAATAAAAAACGGCCGCACGAGAAAAAAACGGTCATAACTTTGCCCCAGGGACATATAGCTATTATAGAAGGGCTGCACGCGCTCAATCCCATCTTTACAGACGAGCTCCACTGCCATGGCCTTTTGAAGCTTTATGTCAGCGTCAAGCAGGGAGTAGCCGCGTCAAACGGGAGGCTATTGCTCAGCGCGCAGGACATCCGTTTTCTGCGCCGGCTCGTCCGGGACTACAGCTACAGGAGGGCCGACCCGGAGTTTACGTTCGGCATCTGGCAGTCCGTCTGCGCGGGCGAAAAGAAAAATATTGCGCCGTACAAGAAGCATTCGGACTTTACGCTCAACACCATCCACCTGTACGAGCCCTGCGTCGTCGGAAAAAAAGCGTATCCTCTGCTGTCGCAGATAGTAGAGGGGAGCGCGCATTACGAAAAGGCGCGCGTGCTCATGGAAAGCATCGGGCAATTTTCCCCGCTTGACGAAGCGCTCATCCCGCGCGCTTCTATGCTGCGCGAATTCATCGGCGGGGGAAGCTATAAATATTAACCCTGTTCACAAGATGTTATTGAAACTATTTGCACGCGGTGCTATAATGTTAAAAACGCCGTTACAAAACAAAGGAGATGTGTCTTATGGGAATTTTTGACGATATCATGGTAAACGCAAAGTCCGCCGCAAACGCAGTGGGGAAGAAAGCGGAGCAAATCGTGGATTTTTCCAAGCTGAAATATGCCGAAAGCGGCATAGAGAACGAGATTACGCAGAAGCTCAAGGACCTGGGCGGCTTTGTATACGATTCGATGACCGCCGGGGAAATGGATAAAACGCTTTTAGAAAAGAAGACCGCGGAGCTTACGGAGCTTTATCACCAGCTCGAAATGACAAGAGAGATGATTGCGGCCTCCAAAAATAAAAAGTGCTGCAAGGCGTGCGGCACACTGAACGACAAGGATTCGCTGTTCTGCGGAAAGTGCGGCGCAAAGCTCGAGGAGGAACGGAAAAAGGCAGAGCCCAAGGCGGAAAACGCAGCGGCGCCGGCCCAGCCGGAGGAAGCGCCGAAGCAGCAGGCGCCGCAGGCACAGCCGGACCTGCAGGTGCTGGAGCAGCCACAGGACCCTCAGAAAGAGGAATAAGCAGAAAATCAGGCGGGGGAACACCCCCGCCTGTCATTATGAAGCTGAAAAGGTGGTGTTCCGGTGTCGCAAAATTCAAAGCCAGCCGGTAATCAGACCTTCTTACGGGGCGCGATGGTTCTTGGCGTAAGTATGGTCATCGTCAAAATTATGGGCATGATTTATAAAATCCTGTTAGCCCAGGTATTGGACGGCGTTGGATACGGCATTTTCAATATCGCGTACGAACTTTATAACCCGCTCTTCATGCTCGCGACCGCGGGCTTCCCAATCGCGATTTCCCGTATGGTATCGGAAAGCGTGGCGCAGGGGCGTTACAGGGACGTGCGGAAAATCCACAGGATTTCCATTCCTATATTTGTCTGCACGGGTATTCTCTGCTTCCTGATTATGGCCGTCGGCGGCAACTTCTACGCGGAGCTCGTCGGCGCTCCAGAAGCAAAATTTGCAATCTTCATGCTGTCCCCGACTATCCTGTTCGGCTGCTTGATGTCGATTTACCGCGGATATTACGAGGGCCTGCGCAACATGGTGCCGACCGCAACCTCTGAAATTATCGAGGCGTGCGGCAAGCTCTTTTTGGGCCTTTCGCTCGCGTTCCTGACGTCCTATATCGGTACGCAGGAATATAATCAGAGCGGCACGCTGTTCGGACAGGTCATGAAGGACAAGGACGCCTTTAATTCCCAGCTTATGTCCTATACGGTCGCCGCTGCGATTATGGGCATCGCCATCGGCTCTCTGCTCGGCTTCCTGTTTTTGCTTATCCGCCACAAGTCAAAGGGCGACGGCCTGCGCAGGATGGAGCTTGCGCGCGCGCCGCGTTCACGCACGGCAAAATCGCTTGCAAGGCAGCTTGTTTTCACAGCAATACCCGTGGGCCTGGGCGCTATCATTATGAGCGTATCGGGCACAATCGATTCCACGCTCGTCCAGATGCGCATCATGGATATTATGAAAACCGAGCCTGAAACGCTCAAAAGCATTTATAATTTCCTCGACCCCTTGCTGTTCCAGGATGAAAAAATACAGACCTTCCTGTTCGGCTGCTACGGCTACGCGCTGACGCTGATGATGCTGATTTCCGCCGTGACGCAGGTGTTCGGAACAAGCGCCCTGCCGACGATAACGGCGGCGTGGACCAACCACGACAGAAGGCAGATAAAGCGCGGAATCGAGACGGTCCTGCGCACGACGGCGCTCTTTACGCTTCCAGCGGGCCTTGGCATGTCGGTGCTCGCCTGGCCGATTATGAACCTGATTTATGGCAGTCCCGCGCGTGCCGCGGAGGTTTCCATCGGGGCAAACGTACTCCAAATTATGGGTATTTCCGTTATTTTCATCGCGACGAGCACGCCTATCTGCAGTATGCTGCAGGCGGTCGGCCGCGTGGATTTGCCGCTGAAGCTTTTATCAATCGGCATGGTCATAAAGATTATTCTCAACTATACGCTCGTCGGCATCCCGACAATCAATATACAGGGCGCTACCGTCGGCTCGCTCGTCGGCTACCTGTTTGTAACGGTCACGGGGCTGTATTTCCTGTGTAAAGAAACGCGCATCGTACCTAATTTTGTAACAGTTTTTATCAAGCCGCTTTTGGCGTCGGTTTTGTGCGCTTTTACTGCATGGGGTGGATATATCGTACTTAATATGGCAATTCCAACTAAGTTCGCAACGATTTTGGCTATCGTTATAGCGGTAATCGTCTATTTTGTGTTCCTGCTTTTATTCCGTGCGATTACAAAGGACGATATCAATATGATGCCAAAAGGAAAGAAAATTGCAAAAACACTTGAAAAACATCATCTAATAAGGTAGAATATGTAACGAAATACCTTAGACATGCGTTTTTTCATTCCCGGAGGTGGGCGCTGAAAGTGGAATTTAAAGAAAAAGAAAGCTATTGTTTTGACGACCTCGTCGCCATTATGAAGCTTCTGCGTTCCCCCGAAGGCTGTCCCTGGGATAAGGAACAGACGCACAGCTCTATCCGCCAGAACTTTATCGAGGAAACGTATGAGGCGGTTGAGGCAATTGACACGCAGGATACCGCCCTTTTGAAGGAAGAGCTGGGCGACGTGCTGCTTCAGGTTGTCTTCCACGCGGAAATGGAGAGCGAAAAGGGTTCCTTTTCCATTGACGATGTATGCGACGGCATCTGTAAAAAGCTGATTGTCCGCCATCCGCATATTTTTTCCGATGTTCAGGCTAACACGTCCGAAACAGTCTTAAAAAACTGGGACGCCATTAAAATGAAAACAAAATCGCAGTCCACGCAGGGCGAGGTAATGCAGGGCATATCAAAAGCGCTTCCCTCCCTGATGCGCAGCACGAAAATCCAGCAAAAGGCTTCAAAGGCCGGCTTTGACTGGGATGATGCGCAGGGCGCGTTCGAGAAGGTCGAGGAAGAGCTTTCCGAGCTTAGAAGCGCGTACAAGCAGGGCGACCACGACGCATGCGAAGAGGAGCTGGGTGATTTATTGTTTTCCGCCGTGAACGTATCGCGCTTTGTCGGCGCGGACGCTGAGCGGGCGCTGTACCGGGCCTGTGACAAGTTTATCAGCCGGTTTACAGCAGTCGAGCGGCTTGCAAAGGAGAGCGGGCTCGACATGAAAAAAGCAACTTTGGCTCAGCTTGATTCCCTGTGGGAAAAAGTCAAGGAGTGTCAAAAATAAAATAAAAATTAAAAACGGAGGATTTTATTATGAACAAAACAGAGTTAATCGCAGCAGTAGCAGAAAAAAGCGAGCTTTCCAAGAAGGACGCGGAAAAGGCGGTTGCGGCAGTACTCGATACGATTGTTGACTGTGTAGCAAAGGCTGAAAAGGTACAAATCGTCGGCTTTGGTACATTTGAGCAGCGTATGCGCAACGAGAGAACCGGCTGCGACCCCAGAACGAAGACGCAGATTATCATCCCGGCATCCAAGGTTCCCGCTTTTAAGGCCGGCAAGGCTTTCAAAGAGGCTGTCGATAAATAATCAGCGGCGTTTTGTTTCATTTTGTGTTTAAAGGGGCTGTCTCGATCTTTTGAGAGGGACGCGCCCCTTTTTTCATTTTTATAACAACAGAAAGGCAGGTGCAGCCTGTGCGGCTCGATAAATACCTGAAGGTCGCGCGCATCATCAAGCGCCGTACCATCGCAAACGAAGCCTGTGACAAAGAGCGCGTGCTTGTAAACGGGAAACCCCAGCGCGCGTCCTACGATGTCAAAATTGGCGATTTGATTGAAATTCAAATGGGGCAGAAGCCCTTTAAGGCCAAGGTGCTCGAGGTAAACGAGTATGCCAAAAAGGAGGACGCGTCCTCCATGTATCAAATAATACCGTAAGCTTCCGTCATAAACCATAAGCGCCCAACATAAAATGAACAACAGGGAAATATGTTGGAGGTGCAATATGGCTGAAGATAAATTGAAGCAAAGAACACCGCACGGCCTGGTGCTGGAGAACAGGAAGAACATTTCATTGTCCGGCGTGCACGACGTCGGCAGCTTTGACGAACAGAACGTCGTAATCTATACCGACTACGGCGAGCTCAATATCAAAGGCGGGCAGCTGCACATCAATAAGCTGAGCCTGGACACGGGAGAGGTGTCGATAGACGGCGACATCGTCTCTCTGATATATACAGAAAACCGGCCCTCAGGGGGCGGCCTATTCTCGAAGCTGTTCAGATAGGGTGTGTCTTTCTTGGAGTTAACCCAATTTAGCCAGCCCCAGATTTTTCTGTTCGCGGTCCTTGCGGGAATTCTCGCCGGCATCCTTTATGACGTCTTTCGCCTGCTGCGCACAGCGGGGCTCAATTCCTTATTGCATACCGTAATACAGGATATTGTTTTTATGTGCTGCTTTGCCGTCGTTGCGTTCCTGTTTGCAATCGCGTTCAACCAGGGAGAGGTGCGTTTTTTCACACTGCTGGGGCATATTGTGGGCCTGCTCGCCTACCGTTATACAATCGGCGTCGTGACTGGAAAATTATTTGAAAGCATAGCTCTCCTGCTGCGGAAAATCAAATCATTTACAGGGCGCGTAATGAGAAAGGTTTACGGCATCATACAGAAGATTACCGGAAAATTTTCTAAAAAAGTTGTATTCTTTCAGCAAAATAATAAAAAAAACAGGAAAAACGACTTGCAACCGGATTCTGCAATGGTGTATAATAAAAAAAAGTATGGATTTCATCCCCGTTTCATTATGAAGGGAAAGGGAAAAAAACATGGCCGACCTACAGGACAAAGAAAAAGTCATTCAGGAAGTTGACTTGGGCGAAAGCAAAAAGCAAAAACAGCAAAAGAAAAAAAAGAAAAACTTTATTATATATATTGCGTTGATTGCGTTCTCCGTATATGCCGTCGTAACGCTTGTAAACCAGCAGATTCAAATCAACCAGAAGAAGGCCGAGTACGACGGGCTGGTAGACGACAGCTACGTGTGGGACGTCAAAATCAAAGAGATTTCCGAGGTTTACAATTCGGACGACAAGGACAACGCAAAGTACATAGAGAAATTCGCCAGGGAAGAATTTGATTACGCTAATAAAGATGAGCGCATCTTTATCAATATTGCGGGCGATTGACGCCGGTTTATCTCATCAAGGGGGACAAAGTTTTCTTATGCAGCTTGAAGTTGGAAGTATTTTAGAAGGTAAAATTACAGGGATTACAAATTTTGGCGCTTTCGTAGACCTTCCCGGCGGCGTGACCGGCATGGTTCATATTTCGGAGGTTGCTCCGACCTATGTCAGCCAGATACGCGATTTCCTGACAATCGGCCAGGAGGTCAAGGTAAAGGTGTTGTCTGTCGGGGAAGACGGAAAAATAAGCCTATCCATTAAAAAAGCGATGGAGCCGCAGCAACAGCAGCAGTCCCAGCGTCCCGCCGGAAGAGGCTTTAGGAGCGATGCGCCCAGGGACAGAAGAAGGCAGCCCACTCCGCCCGCGCCTCCCGTTACTAGGCCCGGCGATTTTGAATGGCATGCGAAGCGCAACGATTCGAACGGCTTTGAGGATATGATGTCCCGCTTCAAGCAGTCGAGCGATGAGAAAATCTCTGCGCTGAAAAAGGGTGAGAGCGCCACACGCAGGCGTAAACCACAAAAATAAGAAGGATAAAAGTACCCACCGCTTCGTCACGATACGCGAAGGAGCGGTGGCTTTTTGTATATATGCGAAAATCGCGCTGTTTCAACAGATGACAGACCTACGGGGGAAAAGATGGAAAGAGATAGAGTCATGACAAATCCAAGGGATTTGGTGAGGATAGAGCTTAAAAACGCGGGCTTCGATATTGACGCAATCGAAATCCCTAACCGGGTTTACCTGCTGGCGGACGACGTATACGGCGCAATGCTTCAGCGCGAATGCGGCATATATAAGTATCCGCTGGGCGGCAAGCTGTACGTTTTGAAAGACAATCCGCGCGTCGGCTTTGTGAAGGGACAAATGTGCTCGCCCGCGATTGCAACGCAGGCGGAGGATTTAATCGCCGGCGGTGTCAGGGAGCTGATTCATATCGGCCTGGCGGGCGGAATTTCATCTGGTGTAAACATCGGCGGCGCCGTACTCACAGACGGGGCGTATAACGATACCGCCGTAGCGGGGCTTTATGGGTACAATTTGGAGTTTCTTGAAACGTCCCCCCGGTTAACGGACGAGCTGGAGCGTAAGCTTTCTCAGAATAATATCAGGACGGTTAGAGGAAAAAGCTGGACGACGGACGCAGGCTACCACGAAACCTGGGGACAAATCCTCAATTACCGTTCAAAAGCCGCCTTATGCGTTGAAATGGAGGGCGCGGGCCTTTTCGCAATCGCCCGGTACAGGGGCTGCGCCGCAGCCGCGCTTTACATTATTTCCGATATCATAACGGAAAACGGCTGGAGCCTGGGCTGGGGCGGACATGATATTCCGAGGGCAATCTCCCAAACCCTAGATATGATTATAAACGTTTAAGGAGCATTGCTGACCATGCAGAAGTTTTTGGCCGATACAAAATATATCGATTACAACACAGCTACGGTTCATAAAACCATAAAAGAGCTGTTTTCTGCTGATATGCAGATTATTGAAAAAGCGGAAATTGCCTACAGCTTCGTCAGGGATAAAATTTCGCATTCGTTTGACGGCGGCGCGGCGGTCATTACAGCAAAGGCCTCTGACGTTTTAAAATACAAAACGGGCATATGCCACGCGAAAGCAAATTTGCTGGCAGCCCTGCTCCGCTCGCAGGGGATTCCCGCCGGCTTTTGCTTTGAACACATTACGCTGGCTGACGACGGTTCGCTCGGCTTCTGCGTTCATGCGTTTAACGCTGTTTATCTTGCGGGGCGCTGGATTAAGCTGGACGCAAGGGGAAACAAAGAAGGGATAAGCGCGCAATTTTCATTGAATAATCCGATTCTTGCCTATCCTCCAAGAGCAGAATTCAACGAGTACTTCTTTCCCGGCATTTACGCAAGCCCTCATAAAGAAACGATGGATATGCTCGAAAACGCGCGATGCCTGCGAGAGGTGGAGGAGAGGCTTCCGGAATTCGTCACTGGTAAACCGGACCTTCCAGAGGGATAAAGAAAGCTTGTAACCGCAGCGCTGAATATACGGCTCTGCCGTGTTTTTCAAGGTAATTCATTAAAACAAAAATTTGCTGTTCCATGAAATAACATGCCGCCTCTTTTTTATCAAAGTGTGAATTTTTATAAAGAAATTGTTAAGATGTATTTCTTTTTTATCGATATTGTGCTATAATAACAACAGGTAAGGAAGCAAATCCCAAATAATCCTTATCTCAGCGTGAAAAGGAGGACGACTCTATGACAATCACCTACACAGCCAGAAAGGTAAACCTCAGAGATAACTTTAAGGAGCGTGTTGAAAAAAAGCTGAAAAAGTTCGAGCGCATTTTCGGGGAGAACGCCTCAGCCGGCGTGATCGTCACATTGGAAAAGAACAGGCAGACTGTTGAAATTACAATCAATGACAACGGCATGATATACCGTGCGGAGAACACCGCGCCGGAAATGAACGACGCGCTCGACAAGGTGGCCGATATTCTAAGCAGGCAAATCCGCAAGAACAAGGCAAAGCTGGAAAAACGCCTGAGAGCGGGCGTGTTCGACGAATATGTTGCGCAAACGCCCGAGCTTGACGACGTACAGGAGGAAATCACCTACGACGTATGCAGGACGAAGAACATCCCGGTCAAGCCGATGCTCGTGGATGAAGCAATTCTGCGCATGAACATGGTCAACCACCAATTCTTCATGTTCCGCAACGCGGACACGCACGAAATCAACGTGGTATACCGCAGGGACGACGGCGCGTACGGCCTGCTTCAGCCGGTTGAGGATTAATTTTTTCTTTTGAATATAATCAGGCGGGACGCATTGCGTCCCGCTTTTATATGTCTTAGGGCATAAAGAAAAACACTCGACAAAATGCGCCGATGGTGTTATATTAATAAGCGTTCTGTAAAAATCATACAGGCGGTTATCCGCTTTTAAAGGAAGAAACATCATGAACGAATTTAAACTCCTGTGCCCGTGCCTGCTCGGCGCAGAGGGCATGGTTGCCGACGAGCTGCGGCGTATGGGCGCGCAGGGCGTTACGCCGGAAAACGGCAGGGTGTTTTTTGACGGCAGCCCAAAGATGGCGGCGCGCGCGAATTTACGCCTGCGCTACGGCGAGCGCGTACAGATTGTTCTCGGCATGTTCGAGGCGCGCACCTTTGAAGAGCTGTTTCAAAATGTGAGGGCGCTGCCGTGGGAAGCATTCATTGGGAAGAACGACCGTTTCCCGGTCAAGGGCCGGAGCCTGAGCTCCAAGCTCCACAGCCTGCCTGACTGCCAGTCCATTATCAAAAAGGCGGTTGTGGAACGGCTCAAAAGCCGCTACCGCGTGCCGTGGTTTGAAGAGACGGGCGCGCTTTGCCAAATCCAGTTTTTGATTATGAAGGATAAGGCGACCGTCACAATCGACACAAGCGGCGCGGGGCTCCATAAGCGCGGCTACCGCGCCTTATCCGCGCAGGCGCCGATTAAAGAAACGCTTGCCGCGATGATGGCCGACCTTGCGCATGTGCACAGCGGCCATACGGTGATTGACCCGATGTGCGGCTCCGGCACCCTGCTGATTGAAGCGGCGCTCAAGGCAAAAGACATCGCGCCGGGGCTCAGCCGGCATTTCGCGGCGGAACAGTTCCCGTTTATCCCGGAGAAAATCTGGCGGGAGGAAAGGGAAGAGGCGCGCTCGCTTATCAAAACGGACGCCGTGTTTCAGGCTTTTGGTTACGACATCGATGAGGAGGCGCTATCCGTCGCCCGTGATAACGCGGCGAAGGCGGGCGTTGCCGACGCGCTTGTTTTTAAAAAGCGTGACCTTCACGATTTTTCCGAGCCGTTTGACCGCGCCTCGGTGTTATGCAACCCACCCTATGGCGAGCGTCTGCTCGATACGGAAAGGGCAAGGGAGCTGTACCGGCTTATGGGGCGGCTTTTCGTTAAAAAACCGGGCTGGAGCTACACGGTAATCAGCCCCGACGATACATTCGAGCAGTGCTTCGGCAGGAAGGCCGACAAGCGCAGGAAGCTTTACAACGGCATGATAAAATGCCAGGTCTATCTCTATTTCAGGAATGGAAGTGCAGGCAGGTGATACAGGTTTGGGTATGAACAGAAAAGCGGCCAGGGCGGCGTTTCCCAATACGGTTCCCGTCATGCTCGGCTATGTGTTCATGGGCGCGGCGTTCGGCATTTTGCTTTCGAGCAAGGGCTACGCGTTCTGGTGGTCGTCCTTGTCCGCGCTCATTGTTTACTGCGGCTCGATGCAGTTTGTCATGATTGACCTGCTGACAGGTAAATTCGACCTGCTAGCCGTTATCATTATGACGGTCGCTGTCAACGCGCGCCATCTATTTTACGGCCTGTCCTTAATCGATAAATATAAGGGTATGGGCGCGAAAAAGCTATACGCAATCTTCGGGCTGACCGATGAAACCTATTCTCTCGTCTGCTCGCAGAGGCCGCCGCTCGGTGTGGATGAAAACCGTTTTTATTTTTTTACCACGCTTTTAAACCATCTCTATTGGATTGCCGGCTGTACGCTCGGCGGGCTGTTCGGCTCCCTCTTTGCCTTTAATACCAAGGGAATCGATTTTGTCATGACCGCGCTGTTCGTCGTCATTTTCGTTGAGCAATGGGAAAGCGCAAAGGTACACAGTCCCGCGCTTATCGGCGTGGGCGCTACCTTCCTATGCCTTATTGTATTCGGAAGCGGCATTTTCCTGATTCCCTCCATGGCTGTCATCGCCGTATTGCTTTCACTCCTGAAAAAACCGATGGAAGCGAGGCTCGATACATGACACAGACGGTAATACAATCCCTGATTACGATTCTCGTCATCGCGGGCGTAACGTTTCTTATCCGCGCGTTCCCGTTTCTTGTGTTCCGCAGCCATAAGCCTATCCCAAAATTTATTTCCTATCTCGGCCGTGTCCTGCCGTTTGCCGTCATTGGTATGCTGGTCGTTTACTGCCTGCGGGGAACGGACATTTTTGCTTATCCATACGGTATTCCCGAAGCGGCTTCGATTGCGGCAATCGTACTGGTGCATAAATGGAAGCATAACATGCTTTTGAGCATAGGCGGCGGTACGGTGCTTTACATGCTGCTCGTCCAGCTTGTTTTTACATAACGTTATAAAAACGGAGTTCTTGCAAAAGGGCTCCGTTTCGCTTTATAATGAAAGCGGGCAGCAAACGAATATGGTCGAAGGAAAGGCTTTTGCTTATGGATGCGGACAAAAATTTACTGGAACCGGTCGCGCACGGCACCTATGAGATGCCGCTGGAATTTTATGAGCTGGACACCAAAATTTATTCCGACTATTATCTGCACTGGCATGAGGAAATGGAAATCCTCCTGATAGAGCAGGGCTCTATTCTTGTGACAATCAACCGGGATACAATACGCGGCGGCGCGGGCGATTTTATCCTGATTGGGAAAAACACGCTCCACAGCATCAGCAAGGATAGAAAAGACCCGCAGGTGCTCTATTTTACCTCCCTGCTGTTCCATCCGCGTTTGCTAGAGGGCGGGCGGGACGACTACTGCCAGAAAAATTTTGCCGGGCCGTTGATGGAGGGCCGGCTTGGGTTCCCCGCGCTTATTAGCGTGAAAGACAAAAATTACGCGCAAATCAAAGCGGTGTTTCGCAGGCTGCACGCGGTCTATAAGGAGCAAGCGCCCTTTTATGAATACCGGATGAAGGGGCTGTTGTTCGAGCTTACGGCGGAATTCCTGCAAAGCGGGCTTTTCCGGACGGCGCGCAAAAATACAAACCAGACCGCGCAGGCGATTATCGGGGCGTTTGATTATATCGAGCAGCATTACGCGGAGGAGCTTGGCGTCAGCGCGCTTGCGGCGCGGGCCGGCTACAGTGAAAGCTATTTTATGAGAGCGTTTAAACGGCACACAGGTATGACGGCCGTTCAGTTTATCAACGACTGCCGCCTTCGCAAAGCGGCGCTGCTGCTGCGCGGTTCGGCGCTTCCGGTTGAGGAAATCGCGTACCGGACAGGCTTTGAAAGCGCGAGCTATTTTATCAGGAGATTCAAAGAAAAATATAAATTTACGCCTAACGAGTATAGGAAACAGCAAAACTGACAGGCAGGCGCCGCGTGGGATAACGGCGCCTGCCTGTTATATATGAAAGAAAAAAGTCATTTTTGTGCTATCAGACAGCCTTATCATATTATAATAAAAATTCAGGCCATGTTATAATAAAACCGTGGAGGATATATAAAAGTATATCCTCGGGAAAGAAAACCAGAGTTCCATAAATAAAAGGAGCGGTGATTGTATGAAAAGATTGATAAGCATACTGCTGTCGGCGCTTATGCTGTGTTCCGTCTGCCTCGGCACGGTTCTGACGGCCTGCGCGCAGAGCGGGAACCAAACGGGGGACGTAAACGGCGACGAGGATATCAACCTGCAGGATGTCGTCGCAATTCAAAAGTATCTGGCGAAAATCATACCGGAAAGCGCGCTCGATATGGCCGCGGCGGACACAGACGGAGTAGGCGGTGTAAATATGCAGGACGTCCTGTTGATTCAGCAATATCTTGCAAAAATTATCGGTGAATTCCCTCAAAAAGGCGTCCGCTTTACGTTCGACGTAACCATACCCGACCCGCTGCCGGAGGACGCTTACGTCAGCATGGGCTGCAGCCTCAACGGCTGGAACCCCGCGGATACGCAGTGGTACGCTGAAAAAATCGACGATACGCATTACAGGCTTGAAAAAACGCTCGACGCAAGCGCCGCGGGAACGGTGATGGAATACAAATGGACCGTTCAGATGCCGGAGCAGACAAGCATGTGGGCGCAGGTGGAAGGCGGCGCGCAGGGCGGCGACATCGAAAACCGCAAGGTAACGCTGAAAGCCGGAGAGAATACCTTTAAGGATACGGTCGCGATGTTCAGGGATTTAGGCAGCCTTTCCACCATAACGGGCGGAAAAATGGAGATGCACGAGTTCAATATGACACAGTACGAGGACAGCCGCGTCAGGAAAATACGCGTTTGGACGCCCGACGGGTATGACCCGGCCGACAAGACGAAGCGCTATCCCGTTATGTATATGCACGACGGACAGAATGTTTTTGACGCCTACACCTCCTTTGCCGGGGAATGGCAGGTGGACGAGGCAATCGCGCAGATGATCACAGAGGGCTACGAGGGCGCAATCGTGGTCGGCGTAGATAACGGACCCGACCGTACCAACGAGCTTTGCCCGCCCTGGCCGCGCAACGATTACGGCGCGGGCACCATCCCGAACCCGAGCGGCGACAAATACGCGGCCTTTCTTGTGGAAACGGTTAAGCCGTTTGTCGATTCCCATTACAACACGCGCCCCGAACGGGAAAGCACAGGCGTAGGCGGCAGCTCGATGGGCGGTTTGATTTCGTTCTATATCGCGGTGGAATACCCTGAGGTTTTCTCCTATGCGCTCTGCTTCTCGCCGGCGTTCCAGATGTTCGAGGACGAAACCCTGATACAGGCGGCGCAAAGGTTTAATACCGAAACCCCGGACGCCCTGCCGAAAATATACCTGTACAGCGGCGGAAAGGATTTTGAGGCGGAATTTATGCCTTATGTCGATTTCATGTACGGCGCGTTAACCGAGCATGGCTATCCAAAGGAAAAGCTCGACACGCTCGTCGACCCAACACAGCTGCATACGGAAAGCGCGTGGGCCAAATACTTCCCCGGTGCGTACCGCTGGCTTGTCGGCTTTGACGAAAAAAACAGCTAATCCGGGCTTCTGCCGTCCGGTAATTAGACACAGACTACCTCAATAAAACCTCTTTCTTTTCACTTTTCTCTTTAAAACATTGTCCGGAACCGGCAGAAAATTTTTCGCAGGCGCTTAATTTAAGCGCCTGCGTTTTTCTTGAGCTTTTTTGGGGCAGACTTTTGGTAAGAAAAGGTACGAAATCCCTTGCCTTTCGCCATAGATTTAATCAATATGTAAATAAATTATGAAGAAGGAAAATTTTACTTGATTTTTTATGGCAAAGGGGTTAATATAGTTTTAGCACTCAGGAAGTAAGAGTGCTAAAACAACTTAAATTATTGCTTTAAGGAGGCAATTTATATGACAATCAAACCGCTTCTTGACAGAGTCGTTTTAAAAATGGAGGAGGCCGAGGAAACCACGAAGAGTGGTATCGTCCTGGCGGGCAGCGCGCAGGAAAAGCCCCAGTTTGCGACAATCGTCGCGGCGGGCCCCGGCGGACTGGTAGACGGCAAGGAGGTCACCATGTACGTAAAGGTCGGAGACAAGGTCATCACGAGCAAATACTCGGGTACCGAGGTCAAGCTTGACGGCGAGGAATACACCATCGTCCGCCAGTCTGATATTCTTGCGATTGTTGAATAATTTCAAAAACTAACTTGTGATACGGAGGAATGAGTCATGGCAAAACAGATTGCATACGGCGAAGAAGCCAGAAAATCACTTATGAAGGGTATCGACCAGCTTGCCGATACCGTGAAAATTACGCTTGGTCCGAAGGGCAGGAACGTCGTGCTCGATAAGAAGTTCGGTGCGCCGCTCATTACAAACGACGGCGTGACGATTGCAAAGGAAATCGAGCTTGACGACCCGTTCGAGAACATGGGCGCGCAGCTCGTTAAAGAGGTTTCCATCAAGACCAACGACGTAGCGGGCGACGGCACCACAACGGCTACGCTGCTTGCGCAGGCGCTCATCCGCGAGGGCATGAAGAACGTAACGGCCGGCGCAAACCCGATGATGCTCAAAAACGGCATTCAGTCCGCGGTCGATACGGCGGTTGCGGCCATTACGAGCAATTCCCATGAGGTCAACGGCTCCAAGGACATCGCGCGTGTTGCGACGGTTTCCTCCGGAGATGAATTCATCGGCAGCCTCATTTCTGAGGCGATGGATAAGGTCAGCAGCGACGGCGTCATCACGGTAGAGGAATCCAAGACGGCGGAGACATACTCCGAGGTCGTGGAAGGCATGATGTTCGACCGCGGCTACATCGCTCCCTATATGGTAACGGATACCGATAAGATGGTCGCCGACCTTGACGACCCGTATATCCTCATCACAGATAAGAAAATCAGCAATATCCAGGAAATCCTCCCGGTTCTCGAGCAGATTGTACAGAGCGGCAAAAAGCTCCTCATCATCGCTGAGGACGTTGAGGGCGAGGCGCTCACGACGCTCGTGCTCAACAAGCTCAGGGGCACGTTCACCTGTGTTGCGGTCAAGGCTCCCGGCTTTGGCGACAGAAGGAAGGAAATGCTCCAGGATATTGCTATCCTCACAGGCGGACAGGTAATTTCCGCCGACCTCGGACTGGAGCTCAAGGATACGACCATCGACCAGCTCGGCCACGCAAGGCAGGTCAAGGTCGACAAAGAGAACACCATCATCGTCGACGGCGCGGGCGACAGCAGCGAAATCAAATCGAGGGTCAACCAGATTCGCGTACAGATAGAGAACACCACCTCCGAGTTCGATAGGGAAAAGCTCCAGGAGCGCCTTGCAAAGCTTGCGGGCGGCGTAGCCGTCATCAAGGTAGGCGCCGCGACCGAAATCGAAATGAAGGAAAAGAAGCTGCGCATCGAAGACGCGCTTGCCGCAACAAAGGCAGCCGTTGAGGAAGGCATCGTCGCGGGCGGCGGCGTTGCGCTGATGAACGCTATCCCGGCAGTAGCGAAAGAGGTTGAGGGTGCATCAGGCGACGAGAAGACCGGCATGGCTATCGTCCTTAAGGCGCTTGAAGAGCCGCTTCGCCAGATTGTAGTCAACGCAGGGCTCGAGGGCTCCGTCGTTGTCGAGAAGGTAAAAGAAGCAAACAAGGTCGGCTACGGCTTCAACGCCCTGACCCAGGAATATACCGATATGATTCCGGCTGGAATCGTCGACCCGACCAAGGTAACGCGCAGCGCTTTGCAGAACGCGGCCTCCGTCGCGGCGATGGTCCTGACGACCGAATCCCTTGTCACAGACATCAAGGAACCGGCGGCACCCGCTCCGGCACCGGCACCCGATATGGGCATGTATTAATCAGAAAAACGTTAAAAATTACGGACGGCATTGCTATAAACGCAGTGCCGTCCGTTTTTATATGTGCTAGAGCTCTAGCTTTGAGGGTTAAGCTTTCCCCGCCTCTGGGAATTGCTCCAGCAGCTTTTCGTTCGCAGCTTCCAGCTGGCGGTGATATGCGGCGTATGAGGCGCTCAACCGCTTCATCGCCGGAAGGAATCTATCATAATATCCATTTGTGCTGTTAAAACGCTTCATGAATTCCATGAGCCTTCCCGCCGGGGAGCTCTTATACTCGTCCGATTGCTTATAGGTTATATACTGTTTGAGCATTTCTCTGTTGTCAGACAGGAATTTCTCTGGATTTTCAATCGATTTTTTGGTGTTTTCAAGCATTTTTTTCATTTCCTTTGTATCGATATGCTCCGTGCCCTCCGTCAAATAATCCTCCAAATCCTTTGGCAGGCCGAGCGGCGGTACGCCGTCTAAAAAGGAAAGAACCGTTTCATATGCCAACTGTTGTTCCTCCGTTTGAATGGGCTCGTCCAAAAACCTTGCAAAGTGCATGCAAACAAACCTGCCGTAATAACCTGGGAACGCGTCGAGCAGCTTCTCGGTTATCGTTTTGCTTTTTTCTACCGCCCGCAAAACCGCGCCTATTTCGGAATAGGCCTTCCCAGCGCCCAATTGCTCGAGTGCCGCCTTTTTCATCGCGCTGTACTGGAGGTCCAGCTCTTTTCTGACTAAAACATTTTGCAGGGCCGAGCCGGTTTTATCTTTTAGGATTGCTTTAATATCCTCTATGCCGACATCGAGCTTTCTTAAAATGCCTACCTTATTTAAGACTGCCGCGTCTTCCTTGCTATATTGCCTGTAGCCGTTCTCTGCCGCCGCGGGAAAAACCAGCCCCTGCAGCGTGTAGTATTCGATTGCCTTTTTTGTCAGTCCCGTAAGCCTGCTCACTTCATTAATCAGCATATTTATCACCTCTGTTACATCATAAACCGACCCCCGGGGTATGAGTCAAGCGGTTTTCGATATTTTGTGATAATCCATCACTTGTATTTCAGTATTTCCATGCTATGATGAAGATAGATTTTGTACTGGACAGGAGGGAAGAGCTATGATAAACGCGGCGAAGCTGGCAGCAGAGCGGCAGTTCCAAACGCGGGTAAAAAAAATAACGCCGCTTGGCGGCGGGTTTTACGGCAGGGTGTTTTTGGCTGTGCTTGAAAAAGAACCGTACCACGCTGTAATCAAGCTGTACCTGTTTCCCCATATCGCTCAAAAAGAGGCGCTTGGGCTGAAAACCCTCACAAAATACGCAAACGTCCTGATGCCGGAGATTTATTTTTCCAGCAGGGCGGACGCGCTTTGCCCGTATGATGCCCTGGGAATGCAGTATATCCCGGGTGTCAACGCGGGGGAGCTTTTAAACCTGCCCGGGAACGTGCGGGAAACGGTTGCCGATGAAATCATCGATAACCTGATTTCCTATCACAGCGCGCTTAATCCGCAGGGCTTTGGGGAGCTTGACGCGCAGCATTTTGAAAAGGACTGGAGAGACGTGTATTACCCGGCTTCATTGGAAACCTGCGAAAAGGCCAAAGCCCTTTATAAAGAAGGAAAGCTGCCGCCCGGCGTTTTGGAGACGGTAAGCCGCGCGCTGGAATGTTTCGGCCGTATTTTTTATCTGCCTGTTACAGAGGCGCGGCTCATCCACGGCGACTATAACACCTGGAACATCCTTCTCACCGAAGACCTGCGCCATGTGAAAGCGGTAATCGACCCGTACGGCTGCCGGTGGGCTGACGCGGAATTCGATTTATACCAGCTCGATAACGCGAATGGGCGCTATTTCGGCCTGCTTGAGCGTTACCGCGCAAAACGCAGGCTCAGTGAAAATTTTGCCCTCAAGCGCGCGTTTTATGAGCTTTTTACGGAGCTTAAGCACTACTGCGGCGCGAAGGCCGCTATTGAAAAATCCAATATTCCGCAACAGGCCGTTTTGCTCCGGGACAGGATGCGGGAATTTGGGATTGAATAATTTGCGGGTTTAACAGAGAGGAGAAGAAAAATGCGAAAGTCAGTTAAATTTTTATTAATGACCGTTTGCATTTTGCTGCTTATTTTTTGCGTTTCCTCATGTGCGGATTTTACCGATTACCCGGACGACGGGGACTACCTGAGCGAATATCCATATTTTTTCTACCATATCGACAGGTTTAACGGCAGCCATGCCGAAATTGATTATAACGGAAAACGGATAGAAGCCGATGTCGGCATGATGGGAAGCGCTTTTGATGTTTGTGACAAGGAAGCCGTGAAAAAGGATGAAGAAGGGGAGCCTTATCTCGACGCTGAGGATATCATCATTAGAGGTTCCTGGAGCACAGACAAAGAGGGAAATATTATTTTGGAGATTGACAATGGCAGCAGAATCGTGCTGAATAAAAAAGCAGCGGCAGAGTAAACGCGTACCAGGTACGGTCCTTAGGCGGCGTAAGCATAAAGTTTTTTCTGCAATGAGGTTAAAAAGGGGCAGGGGTTTATTCCCCTGCCCTTGCTTGATTATTTATTTCTAATTATAAAATTACTTACGGAACTCCTTTTTGATGCTGCGCAAAAACAGGTTGGAAAGGGAAGCGCGCGGGTCCTTATGGTGGCTCAAAACCCCGTCGACCGCCTTGACGATGGGTAAATCCACGCCGTACTGCTCGCCCAGGCGAATCATCGCGCGTGTCGTGGAAACGCCCTCCGCAAGCTTTCCAAAACGTTCGCCCTTTACATACATTTCGCCGTAACGCCTGTTGTGGCTGAATTCCGAAAAGAGCGTCGCCTCGTAATCGCCGAGATGGCAAAGCCCGTAAGCGGACATAGGATTTCCGCCCATCGCCTGAATCAGGCGCGATATTTCATGCGTGCCGCGCGCCATGAGCGCGCCCTTTAATGACGAGCAGTTCAGCCCGTCAAGCATGCCGGCGGCAATTCCTACGACGTTTTTAGACGCCGCGCCGATTTCGGTTCCTATCAGGTCGGTTCCCAAATAGAAGCGTATCAGCTCGCTTGAAAAGCTGTCGACAAGATATTTCTTGACCTCCTCGTTGTTGGAGTCGATTACCATGCAGTTTGGTATCCCCTTGACAAAATCCTGCGGATGGCCGGGGCCGACCCATACAGCGGCCGGCGTTTCCTTTTCATCTACAAAGCTTCCGACTATCTGGGTAAGGCGCAGGCCCGTCGTTTCCTCAATGCCCTTCATGCATAAAACAATCGGCTTTCCTTTCAAATCATACTGCGACAGCCGCTCCATAAACGAACGCAGGTGCTGAGAGCTGATGGAGATGATAATAATGTCGGCATGCTCCACGGAACGCTCCAAATCGTCCGTGAAAATAACGCCCGATTCCTCAAACGAAAGGTATTCATTTTTTCTCTGAGCAGCTAGCTGAAGGTACTCCGGCGCGTCCGGCAATCCCCAGGAATACACGTCGTTCCCGATTTTGTCCTGATACCACGCGATAAAAGAGCCCCACCGGCCGCAGCCCAAAACTGATATATTCAAAACAGCGCACCACCTGTCTTATATTTCTGCATCATTATATCATATGAGAGCATAAAACGCTATAGTGGAAAATAAAGTTCACAGAAAAGTTATGGTTTTGGTACCTCCGGCTGCGGCAGCCTGTTCTCCGTTTTCTGCGGGCTCTTTTTTCTTGCAAAAAGTGTTTTTATGCCCATCAGGAGCAGCAGCGCGCCGAACATTTTAGAAAGCACCTCGTTGTCGATTCCCCGCGAAAGGTAAGAGCCCAAAAGTGAGCCGATTACGCCGAACAGCGCAAACGGGACGGCAATGCGCCATACAATCAGCTTTTTGCGCTGGTAGACGATTAACGCGAGCACGGCGGTGGGGAGGAAGAAGAGCAGGTTGATTCCCTGTGCCTGCGCCTGTGGGATGGCGGTAAACAGGCTTAGATAAATAATGAGGATGCCGCCGCCCCCAAGCCCCATCGCGCCGAGCAGGCCGGACAATATGCCCGCAGCGGCGCTCCACAGCCCGCTCAACGCATCAGCAGGCGGATGCCTGCCCATATCATCAGCAATGCGAAAACCTTTTTCAGGAGCGTTTCGTTGATGCGCGGCAGCAGCCACGAGCCCACAGCCGCGCCCAGAACGCCCCACCATAGATAGGGAGTCACGTCCGAAAATGAAACCGTGCCGGAATTCAGGTAGCTGATGGCGCTCACCACACAAATCGGCAATATGATTGAAACGGAGGTCGCGTGCGCCTTTCGCTGCTCCACCCGTTTATTTAAAATCGGTACGACGACCATGCCGCCGCCCGCGCCCAAAAGACCGTTTAAAAGGCCGGTGACGGCGCCGCCGAGCATAAAAGCAAATTTTTTCATCTGGCAGAATCCTTTTCCTCAGCTTAAATACAGATAGGCGGTAATACTGCGCAGAATACCGCCCGGTTTTTGTTTCTGTCTTTATTGTTTTATAAATTTGCTTTTCTATACAAAAGCGCCGTGCTTCAAACAGCACGGCGCCCCTTATAATTCAATTGATACCCGCCCGACCGTATTGCGTTGATGATAACCTGCCTACATAAAAGCAGGTGGGTGCCCGCCGCCCGGTTTCACGCTCCCTTCGTCCGCATAAGCGGGAGGTCTGCAATCCGCCGGGGGAGCAAGGGCTCCCTGAATATCAGTTGTAGGGTTATATGAACGCAATTCACGTATCAGGCAGGCAGACGGCCGCTTGCCTTACAGGTTTTCATCCTCCGGCGCGCTTTCGTCGTAAAGCTCTTCAAAATGGTTTTCAAAGACCTCCGCCAGCTTGTCGAGAAGCTCCTCGTCCTCAACCTCGGTCAGAACCTCTTCGCCGTCGTCGTCGACCGCTTCAAAGATGTAATACTCGCCGTCGGACTCTACCTGCTCCTCAGGCGAATCGAAAATAGGGTACAGCGCGTAATATACGCCGTCTTCATTTTCAATAATGTCGAGGATTTCAAAGGTGTGCTCGTTGTCGTCGTCGTCAAGCAGGGTAATCAGGTCTGCTGCGTACTCGTTATTATCCATGGTTATCCATCCTTTCGGTTCTAGACCATTTACTATATTAATATTTTAACCAGTCGCGCCGGTTAAGTCAAGAAAAAGTTTCTTTGACGAATCGGTATAAAAAAACATAAAAAAGTTTAAAAAAAGTATTGACAATAGAAAAAGGTGTGCTATAATATAATTGAACTTAAGGAAAGGCAGAAAATCAAAGCTGAAAGAAAGACTTGTAAATCAAACATTCAAAATTTATCCTGCGTTCCATTATTTTAGAATGCCCGAAAATGACAAATGTAAAGATTTTGGTCTTTGGAAGTTTCAGTTAGTTGGTATCTGCTACAGGCAATAAAAGGTTCACGTTAATCTAAAAAGGTAAGAAACGGCAATCTGAAGAAGAGAGACACATTTTCCATCTGAAAACCCCAGGGATTGTGATTTTGCAAAATACCGCAGCTGTCAGGGCTTTCAGGAAAAAGTTCTTTTCATTCAAAAAAACAGAGCGTCATATCAAATGCTTTGGTTTTCGTGGAACGGGCCAATCCTTAACGTTTAATTATAGGAAAGGGGCTGAGTCCAATGGGCGAGCTGGCACCGGAAAGTTTTCCTTGCTTCGTTGATTTGAACGAAGCTCGGCATATGGCTCTGATTTAAGAATATCATATCATTGATTAAGAAACAGACGCCAGGGAATAAAATATGACGATTATTGCCCTGCCGGCGTTTCAAATTGAAACCTGATTACAGGAGAGGGATATTTAGAATCCGCAGCCATAGAAAACTTTTACAATTGAATAAGCGAATTTTAATATCGATTTTGGTTAATTGAGAAAGAAATTTGTTGGCTGATTTTTATTTGGACAGAAAGCTCGAAAAGCAAAAGCTCCGATTCCGCACCGTTCCATTGGAGTATGCGGCGGTTCGGGACGACAATGGCAAAAGGCCCTTGTTACAGAGTAAAGCGTTAAGGCCATAAATATGAAAAGTGCGTGGCCGGTGATTTTGGGTAAAGCATCCGGAATCGAATGCATTTTTGCCGATTGGGTGTCCGGTGTTTTAAGATTAGTTTACATATATCATTTCTGAAGTTAATATACGATATGAGAGAAAAAATCGGGTGACCGGTGGTAGTGTTTGCCGCCGGTCACTTTTTTGTTTTGGCGTAAGAATGCCGCTGAAAAGATAAATTAGTTGAAATCAAGCGCGTTTTCGTGTATAATTTTACAGCAACAATACAAAATGTTTTCATTTTCTATATTTTCGGAGGCCGTAACATGCTTTTGGCGAAATGGGAGGAACTTCCCGATTATATGCAAAACGCACAGGCGCGCAGATATTATGAAATCCTTCAGAATAAAAAAGCAAGCCTGTTTGCAAAGCGCGCGCTTGACCTTATCATATCCGTTATCCTTATCTTATTGCTCATCCTGCCGATGTGTGCCATAGCAGCCGTAGTAAAGGCTGGCTCTCCCGGGAAAATTTTGTTCCGGCAGGACCGCGTTACAACAAACGGACGTATTTTTAAAATTTTAAAATTCCGCACCATGGTCGAAGGCGCCGAAAGTCTGGGTGGCCAGATTACAGAAACGGACGACAAGCGTATTACAAAGAACGGGAAATTCCTGCGCAAATACCGCCTTGACGAGCTTCCGCAGATTTTTAACGTTTTTACCGGCGCGATGTCGCTGGTCGGGACACGGCCGGAGGTTCCAAAATATGTAAAAAAATACACGCCCGAAATGTACGCAACGCTCCTGATGCCCGCCGGAGTGACCTCTTACGCGAGCATTCATTTCAGGGACGAAGACGAGCTGTTCCGCGACCCTTCCACGGTGGAGAAAAACTATATGGAGGTCGTCCTGCCGGAAAAAATGGAACAAAATTTGAAATATATCGAAGAATTCAGCTTTTTATACGATTTGAAAATTATGGTCCGCACCATAGCGGACGTCTTTTAATTTAAGCGCCTGAAAAGGCGCGCAGAGGAGGCGAGTGCTTGGCCGGCTTTTTCAAAAAAAATATTGTCAAACGCTTACTGCTCAATCCGTCGGCTTTTCGCCTGACATATATTTTTACACTATTTTTCTGCTCCGTCGCCGTGGTGGAATGGGCCGCCGTCACCTTTAAGTATGTACTGATGGCCTGGGCGGGCTATATCTTTTTTTTCTATTACCTGAAAAACAGGCGGATTTTGAATATCCGCTACTGCCGCTGGCTCGTGATTTTTCTTATGAGCACGCTGCTTACGGCGCTCATTCATGTGACCGATAATTTTTTAGGCAACCTGGTCATGTTTTTGCACATCGCAATTTGCTTCTTTATATTTTACGGAATGCATACCGAGCGCAACAAAAAGCGCGTGCGAAAGGAAATGTATTGGTTCTGCAAGCTCATGGTAATTATAACGACGGCGCTCGCCGCCGTCGGGCTTCCGTTTGTCCTTCTCAACATGTACGGCGACTTCTATGGCTACCATCTCATTGTTTATGAAAACAGGTTTACAGGCCTTTATACGAACCCAAACCTGCTGGGCTTTTCCTCCGCGGTCGCAATCATCTGCTGCCATATGCTTACAAGAAAGAAATTTTTAAAGCACGCCGGCGGCAAAAAAACAAGATTGTGGCTGCTGCTGCCGTGCGCCGCGCTCAACCTCGTTTCCCTGTTTTTGTCCGACTCCAACGCCTCCCTGGTATTTTTGATTTTCTATGTCGTGTTTTATCTGGTGTATAGGGTGTTCCGCTGGCAGCAGGAAATCACGCTCAAAGAGGCTGCGAAAAAATTCGCAAAGCTCTTTGCGGTCTGCCTGGTGGCGGCTGTCTCGCTTGTTTTTGCGCGTGAGCTCTGCCAGATGACGGCGGGTGGTATCACCACGGTCACGACAAAGCAGGAGCCTGTTATCAATAAGGATACGCCGGGCGGTAAAAAGCCGGAAGGGCCGGTATCCTTCAACCATCTCAATGACAATATCGACAGCGGGCGTATCCGGCTGCTGATGGAGTCGGCCGTGCTCATTGGCAACCACCCGCTGTTTGGTATCGGCAAGGAAAATTTGGTGCTTTACGGCGAACGCTATATTGAAGGCGGGCTGCATTTTTCAGATTTGCATAACGGCTATCTCACTATAATCGTCTGCGGCGGAATCGTCGGCTTTGTCATTTTCGTCGCGTTCGCGCTGCATGTCGCGCGCCATATCATAAAAAGCCTGTTTTTAGAAAAGAAAAACCTGAGCAAGACGGCTTTTCCCATTTTATTTGCCTTTATCTGCGCCTATTGCGTTTACGCGGTGTTTGAAAAGACGCTTTTATTTGAACAGACGTTCATGGTCGTTTCGTTCTGGCTTATGCTCGGCTACGCAAGCTGCTTTATGGTGCGCTATGACCATCTGGAGGACAAAATCGAGCTGAACCTCCTTAGGAAAAGGGAAGGCGAGCAGGCCTCGCTTTACGATACGCCTACCGAGGACGACCCGCTCGACGAGCTGGGATAGGCGCTTATTGTAAAATCATGAAAAAACGGTTATAATAGAATCGTTTCAATCGGATGTAAGGAGCTTTGCGCTCCGCAGCATATATTCAAGAAAACCGGTGAAATACCCTCTCAGCGTTGAGGGTATTTTTGCTATTGTATCCCGGGAGGAGACTTGTCATGAAAGACGGTTTTATTAAGGTGGCGGCGGCGACGCCTGAAATCGAGGTCGCAAACTGCGCCTACAACGCGCAGGCAATCATCACGCAGGCTGAGCAGGCCGCGCAAAAGGGCGCTTCGCTGATTTTATTCCCGGAGCTTTGCATCACGGGCTATACGTGCGCAGACCTCTTTTTGCAGCGTACCCTGCTCGACGACGCGGAGCGGGCGCTTGCGGAAATTGCGGAGAAAACCGCCTTGCTCGATATCGTCATTGTCGCCGGACTGCCCGTGCGCTGTAATAACGCGCTTTATAACTGCGCGGCGGTCGTTTATCACGGGGAAATCATGGGGCTTGTACCAAAGAAGAACATCCCGGTATATTCCGAGTTTTACGAGTCGCGCCATTTTTCCGCAGGGGAAGACGCGGCGGAAGCCGTCGTCTGCGGCAGGAAGGTGGAACTCAATCCGAACCTGCTGTTCCGCTGCAAGAGCCTGCCCGACTTCGTGCTCGGCGTCGAGGTCTGCGAGGACCTGTGGGTGCCGTCCTCGCCCTCAAACAACCTGGCGGAAAACGGCGCTACGGTGCTTGCCAATGTATCCGCGAGCAACGAAACGATTGGTAAACCGCAGTACAGGAGAATGCTCGTACAGATGCAGTCTGCAAAGCTCGTCTGCGCCTACCTGTTTGCGGACGCGGGGTTTGGGGAATCGACGACCGATTTAATCTTTTCAGGGCATGACGTGATTGCGGAAAATGGTATCATATTGGCTGAGTCGAAGCGTTATGAAACAGGAATCACCTATGCGGATATCGATTTGCAGCGGCTCTCCGGCGAACGCCGCAGGCTTACGACCTTTCCCTCCAAGCATGAAAGCAAATTTAAAACGGTGGAATTTGAGCTGCCGCTCAAGGAAACGAAGCTTACGCGCAAATTCAATAAAAATCCGTTTGTGCCGCAAAGCAAGGCGGATATTGAGCAGCGCTGCATGGAAATTCTCACAATGCAGGCAACAGGACTCAGGAAGCGCCTTGTACACACCGGCATGAAAAACGCGGTGCTTGGCCTTTCCGGCGGGCTGGATTCCACGCTTGCGCTGATTGTCACGGTGCACGCGTTTGATTTATTGAAGCTGGACCGGAAAAATATTACCGCTGTCACGATGCCGTGCTTTGGCACGACGAAGCGCACAAAAAGCAACGCGCAGCTTCTGGCGGAGGCGTACGGCGTCAGCTTCCGCGAGGTTGATATTTCAGAAACGGTAAAACGCCATTTTGCAGACATCGGCCACGACGGGCAAACGCTCGACGTTACCTTTGAAAACGCGCAGGCGCGTGAGCGCACACAGGTGCTCATGGATATTGCGAACATGGAAAACGCGCTCGTCATTGGTACAGGCGACCTGTCGGAGCTTGCGCTCGGCTGGGCGACGTATAACGGCGACCATATGTCTATGTACGCGGTCAACGCCTCTGTCCCCAAAACGCTCGTGCGCTATATTACGCAATATGAGGCGCACAAAAGCGCCGCGCCGCTTAAAAAGGTACTGCTCGATATTCTCGACACGCCTGTAAGCCCGGAGCTGCTGCCGCCGCAGGACGACGTGATTTCCCAAAAGACGGAGGAGCTTGTAGGCCCGTATGACCTGCACGATTTTTTCCTCTATTATTATATGCGGTTCGGCTTTAAGCCCTCCAAGCTTTACCGCCTGGCAAAGGACGCTTTTGCGGGGGAATTTGAACCGGAGGAAATCAAAAAATGGCTCGTGGTATTTCTCAGGCGCTTTTTCAGCCAGCAATTCAAGCGTTCCTGCATGCCGGACGGCCCGAAGGTCGGCTCCGTTACGCTTTCTCCCCGTGGGGATTTGCGCATGCCGAGCGACGCGGACGTTTCCGCGTGGATAAAGGAGCTGGAGGATAACGCGGGGTAAAAGCGATGGACTTTTTCCATTCCATGGTTTATAATAGGTAAAATCATTTTGTTTACCAGCATAAGGAGATGTTTTATATGGACGAATTACTCAAGCTGTTAAGTGAAAATTCAAAATTCACGCCGCATGAGCTTTCCCTAATCCTGGGAGAACCGCAGGATTATATAGAAAAGCAAATCGAGGAATACGAGGCGACCGAGGTCATCAAGGGCTACCGGGCAGTCGTCAACTGGGAAAAGGTGCCGGACGCGGGCGTTACGGCGCTTATCGAGCTGAAGGTCACACCGGAGAAGGAAAAGGGCTTTGACGACATTGCCGCCCATGTCATGAGCTTTGACGAGGTGGACAGCGTTTACCTGATGGCTGGTGCCTACGACCTGGCCGTATTCGTAAAGGGCAAAACAATCCAGGACATCGCGATGTTCGTCTCCCGCAAGCTTTCCACAATCGACGCGGTGCTTTCAACCGCGACCCATTTCCTTCTCAAGCGCTATAAGGACAGCGGTATCGACTTTTTTGAGGACGATTCGGAGGAAGACAAAAGGAGCCTGGTACTGTGATCAACTATGACTCTATACTGAATAATAAAATCAAGGAAATCAAGCCGTCGGGTATCCGCAAATTCTTCGATATCGCAAACGAGATGGAGCACGTCATCTCCCTGAGCATCGGGGAGCCCGACTTCAAAACCCCCTGGCATATCCGCCAGGCGGGAATAGAATCGCTCGATAAGGGAAAAACATGGTATACGCCGAACGCGGGGCTTTCCCTCCTGCGCGAGGAAATCTGCCGCTACTTCAGCCGAAGGTTTCATGTGGATTACGACAGCGATTCGGAATGCATCGTCACAGTCGGCGGCTCCGAGGCCATCGACATCTGCCTGCGCAGCCTGATTGAAAAGGGCGACGAGGTGCTCATCCCGCAGCCGAGCTTCGTATGCTATGAGCCGCTCACGCAAATGGCCGACGGCGTCCCCGTCATCATCGAGACAAAGGCGGAAAACAGCTTCCGCCTGACAGCAGGGGAGCTAGAAGCGCACATCACGCCGAAAACAAAGCTTTTGGTGCTTCCTTTCCCGAACAACCCGACCGGTGGCGTTATGCGCCGGAAGGATTTAGAGGAAATCGCTGAAGTCATCATCAAACATAATCTGTTCGTTTTGTCGGACGAAATTTACGCGGAGCTTACATACGGCGACGAGCCGCACGTTTCCATTGCCGACATAGAAGGCATGCGCGAACGCACGCTGGTGGTAAGCGGCTTTTCAAAATCGTATGCAATGACAGGCTGGCGTTTGGGCTATGCGCTCGGCCCGGCCGAGGTAATTTCACAGCTCTACAAGCTGCACCAGTTTGCCATCATGTGCGCGCCTACGACCGCGCAGTACGCGGCAATCGAGGCGCTCAAGAACGGCGACGGTGACATCGAAAGCATGCGCGCGCAGTACGACATGCGCCGCAGGCTGATGGTCGGCGGGTTCCAGCAGATGGGGCTTTCCTGCTTTGAGCCGCACGGGGCGTTTTATGTGTTCCCGTGCATCAAAAGCACAGGACTTAGCTCTGAGGAATTCTGCCTGCGCCTGATTGAGACGAAGCATGTGGCCGTCGTGCCCGGCACGGCGTTCGGCAAGTGCGGCGAGGGCTTTGTGCGCGTCTCCTATTCGTATTCGCTGACGCACATCAGCGAAGCGCTCGGCAGGATTAGGGAATTCCTCCAGGAAATCAAAAAAGAACAAGGATGAGTTTTATGACTGTAGCGGTCAGCGCACCGGCAAAAATCAATCTGACGCTCGACATCACAGGAAAAAGGGCGGACGGCTACCACACGGTCGATATGATAATGCAGTCGGTAAGCCTTTACGATACGGTCACTGTAGCCTCAGCGCGGGAACCGGGCATTAAAATAGCCTGTTCGGACAGAGAGCTCCCCTGTGACGAACGCAACACGGCACATAAAGCGGCAAAGCTGTTTTTGAGAGAAATACAAAAGGACGAAGGCGCCGCCATATCTATACACAAGCAAATCCCAAAGGAAGCGGGGCTTGCGGGCGGCAGCAGCGACGCGGCGGCGGTGCTGCTTGCGCTCAATAAAATCCATGGCGAACCGCTTACGCTCGACAAGCTCTCGGAGCTTGCGGCCCTCGTGGGCGCGGACGTGCCGTTCTGCCTGTACGGCGGGACCATGCACGCGGCTGGGACGGGGACGCGGCTGCAAACGGTTTACAGCCTGCCGGACTGTTTTATCGTGCTTGCAAAGCCGCCAATCGGCGTCAGCACGAAGGAAGCCTACCGCTTGTGCGACAGCCAGCCATACTGTGAAAAGCCGCACAGCGAGCGGCTGCTCCTGCGTTTAAAGGACGGCGGCGTACAAGAAGCCGCTAAGTCTCTTTATAACGGCTTTGAAGAGGTGCTGTGCCTTGAGCCGGTCAAGGAAATCAAAGAGACGTTATTGTCGTCCGGCGCATGCGGCGCGTGTATGAGCGGCAGCGGACCTTCTGTTTTCGGTATTTTTACAAACGAGCAGAAGGCCTATGGCTGCGCACAGGCGCTCACAAAGCAATACCGCGAAATCTTTGTGGTCAGGCCTGTGGCGAACGGCTGTTTTATAAACGAAACTGAATAAGAAATGATTTCCTGCCCATAATCAAGGTATTAATTCCTTGAAAGGGCAGGATTTTTTTATGAAGAAAACTGTAACAAAGGCATTGTGCTTCGGCTTGATTTTATCTATCGTGTTTTCCGCGCTCTATTTTTCAGCGGAGTGCAAAACCATTTCAGACAGCGTGCTCCGTTTGCATATTCTGGCAAACTCCGATTCGGCGGACGACCAGGCGTTAAAGCTTCGGGTACGCGACGAAATTCTAAAAAAATCCGGCAAACTTTTAGCGTCTGCTTCCAATAAGGAAGAGGCAAAGCAGCTCACCGCGCAGCAAATGCAGGCAATCGTGGACGGCGCTCAGGAATTCGTCTATTCGCAGGGCTATGATTATACCGTCACGGCAAGCCTGCTCAATATGCCGTTTAACACGCGCATTTACGACGGTGTCGCAATGCCCGCGGGCAATTACGACGCGCTGCGCATTACAATCGGAGAGGGCGCGGGGCATAACTGGTGGTGCGTCATGTACCCGCCCATCTGCCTGCCGGCGGCGGAGGAAAAGCAGGAGCTTTCCGATGTGCTCGACGACGGTCAGCTTCAAATCGTCGAAAACGAGCCGCAGTATGAAATTAAGTTCAAATTTGTCGAAATATACGAGAGCATCGCGCGTTTTTTCGCGGGAGAAAAATAAACCACTTTCCTCATGACGGAAAAAAAGGTATAATGGTACTATCTTGTATTTAGGCCGGTGGTACTATGCTGCAATTTATTATGGGAAGAAGCGGAAGCGGAAAAACCTGTTATCTTACCGGGCAAATCCGTAAAGAGGTTGAAAGCGGCCAGACTTCTCCCATCCTGTTCCTCGTCCCGGAGCAGCAGTCCTTTGAAATGGAAAAAACGATGCTGAGCCTTTTAGGCCCGAAGGACTGCCGCAGGGTAGAGGTGTTGAGCTTCAGCCGCCTTACCGACTATGTTTTCCGCAGCCGCGGGGGAATGGGCGGCAGGGCTGTCGACGACGGCGCGCGCAGCATCCTGATGAGCCTTGCAATCGAACAGGCGCAGGACGAGCTTACGCTTTACCGCAGGCAGGCGGGCCGGCCGGAGCTGATTCCCTTGATGCTGGGCGCGGTAAAGGAATTTAAAATGTGCGCTGTAACGAGCGACATGCTGCGCGGCGCGGCTATGCAGTCTGACGACGCCGTCTTACGTCAAAAGCTTACGGAAACGGCTTTAATCGCCGATATTTATAACGCGTTATTGAGCGAGAGCTACATAGACCCGCTCGACGACCTGACGCGCCTGTATGAATCGATATTGGGCGCGCCGTTTTTTACTGGCTGCCAAATTTACGCCGACGGGTTCAGCGGCTTTACGGCACAGGAGCAGAAAATCATCCGCCTGATGATTGCGCAATCGGAAAAATTCACTATAGCGCTTTCCGGGGACGAGGCGGAATTTTCCGCAAAGAGCGATTTGTTTTTTACGACGGGGCGCACCAAACGCGTCTTAAAGGACATGGCAAAGGAGCAGAATATCGAAATCCTGCCTGACATAAGCCTTACGGAAACAAAGCGTTTTTTATCCGGCGAAATCGCTTACCTCGAGGAGAACGTATACCGCCCGGGAACGCCGCCCTGCGGTGAAGAAGTACAGGGCGGCATATCGCTATATACTGCGGAGGATGTGTACGAAGAATCGGACTATATCTGCCGCACCATTCGGCGGCTTACTACCAAAAAAGAGTACCATTACAGCGACATTGCCGTGATTTGCCGCTCGCTTGAGGGATACCGCGGTATTCTCGATACGACGCTCGAGCAATACGGGGTATCCTATTTTATGGACAGGCCGCAGGAAATCGCGTCAAAGCCGCTGATTCGGTTTGTCCTTTCCGCCTTCGACTGCGTACATACCTATTTTTCCTCGGAAAGCGTGTTCCGCCTGCTGAAAACGGGGCTGTGCGGACTGGACGCGGAGGAGACGGCGCTGCTTGAAAACTACGCCTTTGTCTGGAATGTTTCCGGCGGGAAATGGATGGGTGAATTCACCCAGAACCCGCGCGGCTACGCGGACGAATTCACGCAAGCCGACAAAGAAGAGCTCAAGGAAGCCGAGCGTCTGCGCTCCTTTGTAACAGGCCCGCTTTTGGATTTTAAGGAACGGATTGCAAACAGCGACGGCGCCCATATTTCAAGGGCGGTTTACAGGCTGCTCGAGGCGTTTCACGTCAGCAGAAATCTACAGGAGCAGGCGGAAAAACAGCGCGAGAAGGGGAACGCCTCCCTTGCGCAGGAGCAGGAACGCCTGTGGGACATTTTCATTGGTATCCTCGACCAGATGGAGCAGCTTTTGGGAACGAAGCGGCTGCCGTCCAAGCGCTACTGTGAGCTTTTGAAGCTGATGCTTCAAAACGCGGAGATTTCATTTATCCCAAACAGCCTCGACGAAGTAACGATAGGCACGGCGGACAGGATTCGTCTAAGCTCTCCCAGGGCGGTATTCGTTATCGGCTTGAACGAAGGGGAGTTTCCGCATTTGCCCGTATCGAGCGGTATTTTCAGCGACGCGGAGCGCAGGCGGCTGATTTCCATGTCACTGCCGCTTTACGACGCGGTCGAAGAGCTGGGCGCGCAGGAAAAGTTCCTTGCCTACTGCGCGGTGAGCGCGCCGCGGGAAAGGCTGTTCCTCTCCTGTGTGGAAAACGACCTCAAGGGGGAAGCAAAGGCGCCGTCCTCGCTATTTCGCGAGGCGCTGCGGCTTTTCCCATACATAAACGCGGAAAACGGCAGGGACACCCCATGGACACATAAGCTTTGGGCAGAAAAGCCGGCCTTTGAGCTTTGCGCGGAGCATTATAAAGACGACACTGCCGCGCAGGAGCTTATAAACCGTCACTTCCTGCCGCTTGACGGGTATGCCCCAAAAATAAACGCGCTTTTGCGCGCGCAGAATGAAGAGCCCTTTGCCGTCAGTCAGAAAAATTTAAGTGAAACGCTGTTCCATAAAGAAAAGCTCAGGCTTTCCGCGTCTCAGGTAGAAAAATTTTATCAGTGCCCGTTCCAGTATTTCTGCCGCTACGGCGCGCGCGCGCAGGAGAGAAAGCCCGCGCAAATCGATTCCGCCGAATATGGCAGCCTCATCCATTTCTTAATGGAACGGCTGCTGAAAAGCGGCAGCGTCCCACAGCTTGCTTCCCTTTCCGAACAGGAGCTTGAGCGCCGCCTTGACGGACTGACGGAAGAATATCTCGGCACGCATTTCGGCGGCGCGCAGGATAAATCAAAGCGGTATCTTTCCATGCTGCGGAGGATGAAAAGCTCCGCGCTCATGCTTATTAGCCATATGCTCAAGGAGCTTTCCCAGAGCGATTTTCTGCCGGAAGCGTTCGAGCTTCATTTGGGGGAGGACGGGGACATCCCGCCGTATGAAATCACGCTTTCGGACGGCGGCAGGGTTGTAATTGAAGGCTATATCGACCGCGTGGACGTCATGCGCAGGGAGAATACCGCCTATATCCGTGTAGTGGATTATAAAACCGGCGCGAAAAAGTTTGTGCTGTCTGACGTGAGCTTCGGGCTGAACCTGCAAATGCTTATCTATTTATACGCCATTACGCAAGCTAAGGAGCATAGGATTGAGCCCGCCGGCGTGCTTTATATGCCCGCGGCTTCTCCCGTGATTAACGCCGAACAGGACGAAACGGCGGAATCCATCGATAAAAAACGCGCGAAGGCGTACCGGATGAACGGCGTGCTGCTCGACGACGTCGGCGTAATCAAGGGTATGGAAGCGGACGGCCGCGGAATATACATCCCCGTCACCCTCAAGGAAGAAAAGCCCAAAAAGGGAGAAACGCGTGATGCGGAAACTCCCCTTGCGCTCAAGGTAGACAAGGGGAGTGAATACCTTGTTTCAAGGCGGGAGCTTGATATGGTTTTCCAGCGAATCGACGAGCTGATTACCGGTATGGCGCGGCGCCTCTTTTCCGGCGAAATCCCCGCAATGCCCGCCAAAGGAACGTATGACGCGTGCAAATGGTGCCCGTATACGTTTGCGTGCGGATATGAGGACGGCATGGCGTGCGTAGAGGTTACTGAGGATAAAACCGCGTTTCATATCCAGGAAGAACAAGAGGGCGAAGGAAAGGAGGAAAGCTGATGGCACAGAAAAAATGGACGCAGAGCCAGAAAAACGCCATTTACGCGCAGAACGGTTCGCTGCTCGTTTCCGCCGCGGCCGGCTCCGGTAAAACAGCTGTGCTGGTCGAACGTGTAATTGAGCGCATTACAGACCCGGTACGCCCGGTCGACGCGGACCGGCTGCTCGTTGTAACCTTCACGCGCGCGGCCGCCGCGGAAATGAAGGAGCGTATTTCTTTAAAGCTCGACGAGCTGATTGCTGAAAACCCGCTCGACTCAGCGCTCCGCCGCCAGCAGCTCCTGCTTTCCAAAGCGAATATCAGCACCATCCACAGCTTTTGCAGCGAGCTTGTGCGTGAAAACTTCTTCGCGCTCGATATTTCGCCCGATTTCCGCCTTGCGGAGGAGAGCGAGCTCGCCATTTTAAAGGCTGAGGCCATAAATAACGTACTGGAAGAGCTCTATGAAAACGAGGACGAAGCCTTTTCGCTCTTTGCCGATTATTTCAGCACAGCCAAAAGCGATTACTTGCTCCAGCAGGTGGTGTTGAAGCTCTACGAGTTTTTATGCGCGCATCCGTTCCCGGAAAGCTGGCTGCAAAAAAAGGAGCGGATGTATTCCCAGGAATGCCCCGTCACCGAAACGCAGTGGGGAAGGGTTACTGTGGACTACGCGCAGGACGCCGCGCGTTTTTGCCTTGCGCTCGCCGCAAATTCCCTCGCTCTGTTTGAAGAAAGGCCGCAGCTGGGGGACGCTTTGCGCAGCCTTTTACAGCTCGACCTGAAATTTACGCAGGGTCTTTGCGAAACGGTGGCATCCTCCCCATGGGATGAAATACGCGGTTATTTGTCGTCGTTTGATTTTTCCGCGCGTTTCCAAAGCGCGCGCGGCTATAAGGACGACGCCGTAAAGCTAAAAATACAAAGCAGCCGCGACCTGTTAAAGAAAACAGTGAAAAGCCTCTGCTCGCTCTTTACCCAGAGCGAACAGCAGTGCCGGGACGACATCCGTGAGCTTGCGCCGCTCGTACACGAGCTGTTTTCCGCGGTACGCCTCTTTTCGCGGGAATACGAAAAGCGAAAGCGCGAAAAGAATATTGCCGATTTCAACGACCTGGAGCATTGGGCGCTTTCCCTGCTCGTAACCGAAACGCCGTCCGGCGCGGAATTTACGCCGCAGGCGCAGGCTGCCGCCAAGCGGTTTGCGGAGGTCATGGTAGACGAATACCAGGACGCGAATGAAATACAGGACTTGATTTTCCGCGCGCTCAGCGGCGACGGAAAACGCCTGTTCGTCGTAGGCGACGTCAAGCAGAGCATCTACGGCTTCCGCCAGGCAATGCCCGAAATTTTTCTGCGCCGCAAGGACGCGTACGCGCTTTATGACCCGGCTTTGGACAATTACCCGGCGAAAATCATACTCGATAAAAATTTCCGCAGCAGGCAGGGCGTAACGGACGCGGTCAACTTTGTTTTCCGCCGCCTGATGTCAAAAGAGGTAGGGGGAATGGAATACACCCAAGAGGAGGAGCTGGCAGCCGGCGCGCAGTACGAGGCGGACGCTACCCCCGACATGGTTTTCCACCTGCTCGATTCCGGCGCGCAGAACGAGGATTGCGCGGACGTACTGGAGGCGCGCCACATCGCGCACATGATACATAGCTATATGGAAAGCCATCAGGTAACGGAAAACGGCGCCCGCCGCGCGGCAAAATACAGCGATTTCTGTATTTTGCTCAGAAGTGCCACCACGCACGCAAGCGTATATGTAAAGGAGCTCATGGCCCTGGGCATCCCGGCCTCCTCACAGTCGTCGGACGGCTTCCTCTGCGCGCGGGAGGTCGCGGTCATGGTTTCCTTCCTGCGCCTTATCGACAATCCATTACAGGACATCCCGCTTTTAAATGTGATGCTGAGCCCGGTTTACGGCTTTACACCGGACGACCTTGCGCAAATGCGCATCCTAAAGCCCAAGGGCAGGCTTTATTTCGCGCTCAAGGCCTATGAGCGGGAGGGAAGCCTCCCTGCCCGGCAGCTCCTTGCCGATTTGGAAGATTGCAGGACGCTTGCCGCTACAGCGCCAACAGACCTGCTCATCCATTTTATCTATACGCGCACAGGGTATCCCGCGCTGGTGCGTTCCCGGAAAAACGGGGCGCTTGGGCTTTCAAACCTGCGCCTTTTGCAGGAATACGCTAAAAATTACGAGCAGTCGTCAGGCGGCGGGCTTTCCGGCTTTGTCCGGTATATTGACCGTTTGGAGGAACAGAGCTGCGACCTGAAAACGAACGCCGCGGCGCTTTCGCAGTCGGAAAGCGTCAGGGTAATGAGCATCCACCATTCCAAGGGACTGGAATTCCCGTTCTGCTTTCTCGCGGCGACCGCGCGCAGCTTCAACAGCGACAAAACGGACGAGGTGCTTCTCCACGCCGAGCTGGGCATCGGCATCCGCCGGAAGGACACGCAGCGCATGTGCCGGTATTCCACAATGCCGCGCGGGGCGGTTTCGCTGGAGCTTGAACGCGACGGAAAATCGGAGGAGCTTCGCGTGCTCTATGTCGCGATGACGCGCGCAAGAGAGAAGCTCATTGTTCTTTCCACCCAGAAGAACCCGCGGCGCTATCTTGAAACGATGGCTTCCCGCCTGACGGGGGAAAGCGCGGTATTGCCATACATTGTACGCGGCGCCTCGTGTATTTCCAACTGGATAACCCAGTGTGCGCTGATGCACCCGGACGGTGATGAACTGCGTGAGCTTGCGGGTATGCCGCGGATAATAGAATGCGAGCCCTGCCTTCCATGGGAAATCAGCATAATCGAAGGGGAAATGCCCGCTGTTTTGGAAGAGCCCGCAGAGGCTGCGCAGACAGAAAAGCTTGCGTCCGCCCAGCCTTTTGATTTAACTCCTGTAATTCGTCGGATTACATCGTGTTACCCGTATCAAACGCTCAGCTCGATTCCCGTAAAGGTTTCAGCTTCCGAGCTTTCCCATGAGGAAAGCCGCGGGGAATACGCTTTTTCCGCGCGGCCCGCGTTCCTACAAAAGGAAAAAATGACGGGTGCACAGCGCGGGGTTGCCCTGCACGCTTTTATGCAGTTCGCGGATTTTAAAGCATTTCTTGCCTCCCCGCAGGGGGAGCTTGCAAGGCTTACGGAACAGGGGTTTATCACAAATGAACAGCGGCAGGCCGTACCGCTCGGGCAGATAAACGCCTGCCTGCAAAGCGGTGTCATGCGGCGCTTTCTCCGCGCGGAAAAGCAGTACAGGGAATTTCGTTTCACGGTAAAAATAAAGGCGGGCTTAGCCGACAGTGGGCTGAAGCCGCCTTATAGTGACGAAGAAATTATTTTACAGGGCGCTGTTGACTGCGCGTTTGAGGAGGCGGGCGGAATCGTTATCGTCGATTATAAGACCGACCGTGTAAAGGCCATGGAGGAGCTTAGAAGCCGCTACCATACGCAGCTAGAGCTTTACCGCCGCGCGATGGAGCAATGCACGGGACTGCCCGTGCGCGAATGCGTGCTATATTCGTTCCACTTAAACGGTTCCATCGAGGTTTAATTTTTACAAAAGGCCCTTTTCCTGCGGAGAAAGGGACAGGGAAATAATTTTTTCCTCCACCCGTTCCCGCAGGGAGCACGGCCGCAATACGTACATCCTGTCGCTGTAGGGCAGCAGCCAATCGACGAGCCCGTCGCTGATGTAGACGCTCGCGCGCAGGAGAAACCGCCCCTTTTCCTTGTTGATGACCTGCGCCTCCGTCCCGAAACGGTCGAGTACGGCGTCGAGCAGGCTGTTTTTGCACAAAAGCTCGATTTCCTCCTGGATTCCTGGGTACATCATCATATTTTTCCTGACATAGTCAGCCGTATCGAAGGCGCCGGCATAGCCGCTCACCTGTTGATGCGGCCTTGTTTTTTTATCTGTAAGCTCAGCCATGCGCATACGGTCGAGCCGGTAATTGCTCAGGTTATCGTACTTTTCATAGTTGCCGACGAGATAATAAAAATCGTTCGACCACACGAGCGCGTACGGGCTGATTTCGAAGGTGCGCTCGGTGCGCAGCACGGCGCGGTTGTCCTCGATATGATAGCGGCAGTAATTGAACCGCACCTTCCTTTCCTGCGCAATCGCGCGGTTTATTGTATCGATGATATAATAAATCTGCTCGTTTTGGAATTTCAGGCGGTTGTCTATAAAGATTTGGCTGTCAATATCCTGCGTTTGGTAGTCGCTCAAAAACCGCATAAGCCTGCGGCTTAATTCCTTCGTCTTTTTTTCCGTGATAAAACGGGCGCTCAAAATCGCGTCGAGCAGCAGGCGGACCTGCGCCGTTTCAAACGCGCGTTCCCCAAGGAAAAAGCCTTCCTTTGCGGCATAGGAACGTGTAATATCAAAGCCGTATTCACATAGAGCGCCAATGTCGTCATAAACCGATTTGCGCGCGCAGGTGATGGAGCGTTCCGCTAGGTATTCCATAATCTTCGCCGCCGTTACCGGGTGCTCCGAATCGCTGTATTTGTTCAAGTATTCCAAAACATATAAAAGCCGCAGCCGCCTTTCATACTGGCTTTTTTCCAAACAATACCACTTCTTTCCCAGTTATTTTAAAATAGCCTCCGCGCATTTGATGCCGTCGACCGCCGCGGAAACGATTCCGCCCGCGTACCCCGCGCCCTCTCCGCATGGGTAAAGGCCATGAAACGCCAAAGCTTCCATCGTTTCCCCGCGCAGGATGCGCACAGGGGAGGAGCTGCGCGTTTCAAAGCCTGTCAGCAGCGCGTCCGGGTGAGCAAAGCCTTTTAGCCTCCTGTCCATCTGCAGGATTCCCTGCGTAAGCGAATCAGAAAGATAACCGGGCAGAAGCCCGCGCATGTTGGCAAAGCAAACGCCGGGGCGGTAGCTCGGCTTAACGCTTCCAAAGCGGTGGGAAATCCTGTTTTCGGCAAAATCCCCGAACCGCTGGACGGGCGCGCGGTAGCTTTCTCCGCCCGCTTCAAACGCCAAACGTTCCAGCGCTCGCTGGTATTCCACACCCGCGAGCACGTCCCCGCTCCCAAAATCTTCAGGCGTAACGCCGACGAGCACCGCGCTGTTTGAATTTACGGCGTCGCGCGCAAATTCGCTCATGCCGTTCGTCACAACGCCTCCCTGCTCGCTTGACGCGGCCACTACCGTACCGCCCGGGCACATGCAGAAGGTGTAAACGCCGCGCCCGCAGGGCAGATGTACCGCAAGCTTATAGTCCGCGGCGCCGAGCCTGCCTTTTCCCGCGCACGCGCCGTACTGTGCAAAATCGATTTGCTCCCGCAAATGCTCGATGCGCACGCCGACGGAAAAAGGCTTCTGTGCCATGGGCACTTTCATTTCGTTCAGCATAGAAAACGTGTCCCTCGCGCTGTGCCCAATTGCAAGGACGATATGCCTCGTTTCAATTTCCTCTATGCTTTCGCCATGCTGCACTACAGCCGCCGATACCGCGCCGTTTTTCGTTTTGATACCGGTCAGCTTCGTTTCAAAGCAGAACTCTCCGCCGAGCGCGATAATCTGTTTGCGAATGCCTTTCACGGCCTGCGGCAGCCTGTCCGTCCCAACGTGGGGCTTGGCGTGGTATAAAATTTCTTCCGGCGCGCCCGCCTTCACAAGCTCCTGTAAAACCTTGCGGGCGCGTGTGTCCTTCGTCCCGGTATTGAGCTTGCCGTCTGAAAAGGTTCCCGCGCCGCCCTCGCCGAACTGCACGTTGGAATCCCCGCAAAGCTCCCCGCCGTCCCAGAAGGTATATACGTCTTTTTTACGGCTGTCCAAATCTTTACCGCGCTCCAGCACTACCGGCCTTGCGCTGCACTGTGCAAGAATAAGCGCGCAGAAAAGCCCCGCCGGACCCGCGCCTGCCACGACAGGCCGCAGAGAAAGCTTTTTAACAGCGGGCGGCACATATTCATAAGGCTGTGCGAGCGACGCGTTCCTGTTTTTACAGCGGTTTAATATGTTCTGTTCGTTTTGCAGAAGCGTAACATCGAGCGCCGCCTTGAAATGCACATCGTTTTTATGGCGGGCGTCCACGCTGCGCCGGAAGAGCTCCGCTGTGTTAATTGCCTTCGTATCGACTTGCAGGGCCTTCGCAGCGGCGTTTAAAACCGTCTTGTCGCCGTAATCGAGCGGAAGCCTAATATCTGTTATCCGTATCATCTGTGACCATCCTTCTGCAGATACTCAAAGGCGTTTTTTCCCGCGAGAATGCCTGACACCCACGCCCAGTGCAGGTTGTAGCCGCCGCATTTACCGTCCAAATCGAGCAGCTCGCCCGCAAGGTAAAGGCCGTCACGTTTTTTTGAGGCCATCGTGCCGATGTCCACCTCACCTGTGGGGACTCCTCCCGCCGTTACCTGCGCTTGAAGGAAGGAGCCGGGGAAGGCAGCTTCAAATTCCCAGCCCTTGAGTATTTGGCAGAGCTTTTTCAGCTCCTTTTCTTTTATTTCCCCCACACGGCGGTTAAGCGGCGCAAGCCCGCTTTCCTTGAGTGCGGAAAGTGCAATCCGTTTGCTCAGAATGCCGGTTAACAGCTCCTCGACTTGTATATTATCAATTTTTACGCGCCTTGAGAGCTCTTCATACAGCTCCCGGTACGCAATGTCCGGCAGCAAATCGGCGCAGAGCACAGGCGCTTCTCCCTGTTTTATCAACTGCGCGCACCGGCGGGAAAGCTGAAACACGCAAATGCCGGAAAGCGCGGTTTCCGTAAACTGCAGCTCGCCGTGCTCCCGCGCTGCAGCCCGTCCGCCGTTTTTCAGAGTAATGTTGCAGCTGCACCGCTGTCCTTTCAGCGAACGCAGCGCGCCGCTTTTTACCGGTACGGGGCAGAGCGTTGGGAAAAGCTCCGTGCAGGTATGGCCAAATGGGTTTAAAAGCCCGTAGCCCGCTCTGCCGCCATCCTTGACCGCGGCTTTGCCGCCCGTCGTCATAATCAGGGCGCGGCAGCTGATGGTACAGCCCGCGCTATGTAAATAAAAGCGGTTTTTTTCCCGCGTGATTTTATCTATATCCGTGCCGCAAAGCTCCCGCACGCCGTATTCGCGCAGGGTAAGGCGCAGCACGTCGAGCACGGAGCTTGCGCTGTTGCTCATGGGGTATATGCGCCCCTCGCCGTCCGCCCTCGTATAAAGGCCGAGCGTGCGGAAATATTCCCTGATGTATTCACAGCCATAGGCTTCAAACAGACGCGCGGCGCCTTCTGCGAGGCTGCCGGAATAAGCTTCAGCGGTAAGCGCTGAATTGCTCAGGTTGCATCTGCCGTTGCCCGTTGTGAGCAGCTTTTTACCAACGCGCTCGTTTTTTTCAACGACTGTGATTTTTAATTTCCCACCGGAGTTCCGCGCCGCGCTTACCGCGGCCATAAGTCCGGCGGCACCCCCGCCGAGTACGGCAATATCCGTATAAATAACGTTCCTTTGCGCCATTTTCTCACCCTCAAATCAAAACGGGACAACCAGCGCCGGTTGTCCCATCGTGTGTCTTCGTATCTCTTAAGCGCCCGCGAAGAACTTAACCATTGCGGGGATTCCGTAGCTGATAAAGCTCATAATCGCAGTCGCGCCGAGCAAGCCGCAGGAAATGCTTATGAGCGCGTCCTTGAGCTTGAATTTGAACAGCGCCGCGACGAGCGCGCCCGTCCACGCGCCTGTTCCGGGAAGCGGAATCGCCACGAACAGGAACAAACCGAGCTTTTTGTGCTTCATGATTTTATGCGCGTTCTTTTCCGCCTTTTCTTCCAGCTTATTGATGAGCTTGACAAAGCGCGTGTCCTTAAGCCAAGCGAATATTTTTTCAATAAATAACAGGATAAACGGAATCGGAAGGATGTTTCCGATAATACAAATTGGAATAGCGGCCCAAAGGTCTACTCCAAACATGGAAGCGGCAATCAGGCCGCCCCTCAGCTCCAAAATGGGACAAAGCGAAATGATAAACGCGACAAGCTCTCCCGGTATACCGGACATTGCGCTGGCAATTGACTCAATGAGTTGTTCCAAATCCATACCTCCGTAAAATCAAAAAAAATAATCCTGACTATTATACATGCTTTTCCTGTCTTTTGGCAAGTAAAATCCCTGTAAATTTACAGCCTTGACATAAAAAAGCAGATTCATTAGAATAAATAAGCTGGAAAGGGTGTAATTATGAACAGAATTCAAAAACATTGGAAAGGAAACAGGGCGGGGCTTGTTTTGCTTTTATTGACGGCGCTCTTTATCCTTTTTATATTCTCAAGGAGCATGGTGCCGCAGGTGGATTCAGCACAGGAGAGCGGCTCTGTCGTCGGCGCGCTCGGCGGTCTTTGGAGCGCGCTTGGAATCGACGAGGACAGCGCCGACCATATTGTGCGCAAGCTTGCGCATTTTATCGAATTCATGTGCCTGGGCGTATTGCTTACGCTGTGCGCGTGCCATAACGGGGACAAAAAGCTCAAACGGCATATTTTCCCCGTTTTGTTCTTTTGTTTATGTATTCCCGTGATGGACGAAACCATCCAATACTTCTCGCCGGGCCGCGCGCCGGAGGTCAGCGACGTCGTGCTTGACTTTAGCGGCGCGCTCTCAGGTTTCATTGTTGTCGCTTTTATACGAAAAATTTGCAAAATGAATAAAAAGAAGGAAAAAATTGCAAAATAAGAAGTCTTTTGTTGAAATCCGGGCGACTTTGCTGTATAATAAACGCTTGTAACATTATGGGATAGGATGTGTGCGAATTGTTTAAAATTGTAGAGAAAACACCCCTGAATCCTTCCATGACGAGAATGGTAGTCGAGGCGCCGTTTATTGCAAAAAAAGCGCTGCCCGGCCAGTTTATCATTCTGCGCGTGGATGAGTTCGGCGAGCGTATTCCGCTTACGATTGCCGATTACGACAGGGAGAAGGGCACCGTCACAATCATATATCAGAAGGTCGGCAAAACGACGATGCTGCTCGACACACTAAATATTGGCGAATACATACTCGACTTTGTAGGTCCCCTTGGCAAGGCCTCCGAGCTTGAGGGCTACCAAAAGGCCGCTGTTATCGGCGGCGGCGCGGGCTGCGCCATTGCGTACCCGCAGGCAAAGGCCCTGCATAATATGGGCGCGCATGTCGATATTATCGCGGGCTTCCGTAACGAAGAGCTGATTATATTAAAGGATGAGATGGATGCCGTCAGCGACGAGCTAATCATCATGACGGACGACGGCTCCAACGGTAACAAGGGCTTTGTAACGGACGCCCTGCTGGAAAAGATAAAGAGCGGCGCGGGCTACGATTTGGTGATTGCAATCGGGCCGATGCCAATGATGAAGGCCGTAAGCAATCTTACAAAGGAATACGGCATTAAAACCATCGTCAGCATGAACACCATTATGATTGACGGCACGGGCATGTGCGGCGGCTGCCGCCTCACTGTCGGCGGCCAGACGAAATTCGCCTGTGTGGACGGGCCGGATTTCGACGGGCACGAGGTCGACTTCGACGAGGCGATGAAGCGCGCGGCCATCTTTAAGGACCAGGAGCAGAAGGCCGTAAGGGACCCCGACTGCAGATTACTCAGAGGTGAGCACAATGGCTAATATGGTAATGGAAAAGACGCCCATGCCCGAACAGGCGCCGGACGTCCGCAATAAAAACTTCAAAGAGGTTGCGCTCGGCTATACGGAAGAAATGGCCGTTTTTGAAGCGCAGCGCTGCCTGCACTGCAAAAACAGGCCGTGCGTTTCCGGCTGTCCGGTAAACGTGCCGATTCCCGAATTTATCGGACATGTGGCAAACGGCGAATTCGAGGAAGCTTATCAGGTGCTCTCTTCGGCAAACTCTCTGCCCGCCGTGTGCGGCAGGGTATGCCCGCAGGAAACCCAGTGTGAATCGAAATGTGTGCGCGGCATCAAGGGCGAGCCGGTTGGTATTGGCAGGCTCGAGCGCTTTGTCGCGGACTGGCATATGCAAAACGTGAAGGAAAAGGCGAAGCACCCGCAGAAAAACGGACATAAGGTCGCCGTTATCGGCGCGGGTCCGTCCGGGCTTACCTGCGCGGGCGACCTTGCAAAGGCCGGCTACGAGGTCACGGTGTTCGAGGCGTTCCACACGGCGGGCGGCGTGCTGATGTACGGCATTCCGGAATTCCGCCTGCCCAAAGCGATTGTCCAGAAGGAAATCGACGGCCTGCGCGATTTGGGTGTAAATATCCAGACGAACATGGTCATCGGCAAGGTTTTATCGGTTGACGAGCTGTTCGAAATGGGCTTTGAAGCCATGTTTATCGGCACAGGCGCGGGCCTTCCGAACTTTATGGATATTCCCGGCAACAACCTGACGGGCGTGTACTCCGCAAACGAGTTTTTGACCCGTATCAACCTGATGAAGGCTTATCTCGACGATTACGACACCTTCATTGTCAAACCAAAGAACGTGGCGGTCATCGGCGGCGGCAACGTCGCGATGGACGCGGCCCGCAGCGCAAAGCGGCTTGGGGCTGAGAACGTATATATCATTTACCGCCGTTCCGAGGAGGAAATGCCCGCGCGAAACGAAGAAATACACCACGCAAAGGAAGAGGGCATAGAGTTCAGGCTTTTGAACAACCCAGTCGCGATGCTCGACGACGGCACCGGCAAGGTCGGGCAAATTGAGTGCGTCGAGATGGAACTCGGCGAGCCGGACGAATCAGGAAGACGCCGTCCGGTCGAGAAAAAGGGCTCCAACTTCACCATCGACGTCGACTGCGTTATCGTTGCTATCGGAAATTCACCGAACCCGCTGATTCGCACGACGACGAAGGGGATTGAGGCCAACAGGCGCGGCTGCCTGGTTGTCGAGGAGGACACCATGCGGACGACCCGCCAGGGAGTTTACGCGGGCGGAGACGCCGTAACGGGCGCCGCGACGGTTATCCTGGCGATGGGCGCCGGAAGGCAGGCCGCAAAATCCATCGACGATTATATCAAAAGCAAGGCTTGAGCGGTTTCATTTATAAGAGGTTTTTATGAGAGGCGGAGGTTAGACTCCGCCTCCTATTATACCCGAAATGCCTTCGGGGAAGTATAAAAAGAAGTTTATAGGAGAGGAATGGGAACGTGGAACAAACAAGGAATAATAAAATGGGCTCAGCCCCAATGTTCAAATTGATTATGTCGATGTCGCTTCCCGCGATGTTCTCCATGATTATCCAGGCGCTTTATAACATCGTGGACAGCATCTTCGTCGCGCAAATCAACGAAAACGCGCTGACCGCCGTTTCGCTTGCCTACCCGGTGCAGATGCTCATCATTTCTGTCGCCGTCGGCACGGGCGTGGGACTCAACTCGCTCGTATCCAGAAGGCTGGGAGAGGGCAAACAGGAGGAAGCCGACAGCGCGGCCTCCCACGGGCTGTTTTTGGGCATCGCTACGTGGGTGATTTTTGCCCTGCTCGGGCTATTTTTGACAGATACGTTCTTCCATATGTTTACAGACGACCCGGAAATTTTCGCGATGGGTACCCAGTATTTGAGCTGCGTTCTGATTTTCTCCGTCGGCGTATTCGTGGAGCTGAACCTCGAAAAGACGCTCCAGGCGACGGGCAACATGATTTACCCAATGCTCTTTATGCTCGTGGGTACGGTGACGAACATCATCCTCGACCCGCTGTTCATCTTCGGCATCGGCTTCTTCCCGAAGCTCGGGGTGCTGGGCGCGGCGGTCGCGACGGTCATCGGGCAGATTTTCTCCATGATTTTTTCCATCTATGTCATGTTCCGCAAGGAGCACGACGTGCACATCCATTTCAGGCATTTCCGTTTCAATCTCGATACGATTAAAAATATTTACGCGGTCGGCTTCCCGTCGATTATCATGCAGTCGATAAGCTCCGTCATGATTTTCTTCATGAACGGTATCCTGATAGCCTTTTCCAATTCCGCCGTTTCGGTTTTGGGCGTGTATTATAAGCTGCAGTCCTTCGTGTTTATGCCGGTATTCGGCCTGACACACGGCGTTATGCCGATTATCGGCTTCAACTACGGCGCAAAGAAAAAGAAGAGGATGCTCTCGGCGCTCAAATACGGCTGCCTGATTGCGTTCGTCATCATGCTTGCAGGCACCGCTCTGTTCTGGATTCTGCCAAAGCAGCTGCTTCAAATGTTCAACGCGGGCGACGCCATGCTTTCCATCGGCGTACCCGCGCTTCGCACCATCAGCATCTGCTTTATTCCGGCGACCATTGGTATTATGTTTACAACGCTTTTCCAGGCGGTCGGCAAGGGAATCCGCAGCCTGTTTATTTCTGTGCTCAGGCAGCTTGTTGTCCTGCTGCCGGCGGCGTACCTTTTGTCCTTCGCCGGGCTTTCCTATGTATGGTACGCGTTCCCGATTGCGGAGGTTGTGGCGCTGGCCGCCGCCATCCTGCTCTATGTGGGGCTTGTTAAAAAGGATTTTAAAAAACTTGACGCGCCTATGGAAAACTAAACATCTTTGTCCACTCTTTTGCATACTATTACTAAAAGCTTTTTAGGAAGTGGTGGCAATATGAATGACGAACGGTACGACAGCATCGATTATGACGCCGGCTGGCAGACGACGCAGACGGTTTCGGCGGCGCCCGCAAAGGCGCAGCTATACCGGGGCGCGGATGATTTTTCCGACGACGAAGAAGACGACGTCTACATGACGCGCAAAAGAAGGCGTTATGAGGACGAGGACGAAGAGTATGAGGAGAAGGAAAAAAAGAGCAAGGCAAAGCAGCCGAAAAGCGGCACACAGGTGCTTATCAAGTACCAGCTGATTATCTGCATCATTGCGGCAATCGCCGCGTTTGCGCTCAAATCGTTCGGCGGCCAGATTTATGAGATGGTCGACAGCTGGTATACGGCGCAGCTCAATTCTTCCCTTGTGGTCGAGGCGGGGAATTTCTTCTGATGTCCTTCACGCTGTTTGGCTGCAATATAAAAGTAAGCTATCCGCTGGTGGCGGCGCTTACAACGATTTTTATTTTTGACAGAAGCGGTTCGGCACTGATTTGTTGTCTGGCCGCTTTTTGCCATGAAATGGGCCATTTGACCATGATGGCACTTTGCAGGACGAAAACAGAGCAAATCAAGCTGAGCCTGTTCGATGTGAAAATCAGCGATACCGGGAAATACCAGCGGAGCTTCCCCGGCGAAATGGCCGTTATCCTTGGAGGGGCGGGCTTTAACCTTTTGTTCTGCGGCATTTCGCATGCGTTGTTTCTCTGGAGCGGCTGGGAGGCGTTCTCCCTGTTTACCTCCGCAAACCTGTTTTTGGCGGCGTTCAACCTCATGCCGATTGAATCGCTCGACGGCGGCAACGCGCTTTATTTATTGCTTTTGCGCCATATGCGCCACGAATACGTAATCAGGACCATCGAGGTATTATCCTTCATCGTGCTGCTTCCGCTTGCGGCCGCGGGCTTTTTTGTCCTGCTCCAGTCAAAGTACAATTTTACATTGCTGTTTACAAGCTGCTACCTGATGGGTATTATTTTACTGAAAAATACAAAATTCCGCCCCGGAGGCAAACGCTCTTTTTAAGCGAAGCATTCCGGGCGGATGCTTTAAACAACATACAGGCGCTTTCCGGCGGAACCGGGGGCGCCTGTTTTGCTTTACCAGACCGGATTGAAAGAAAACTCGGTTAAATGCGGCGTTTTTATTTTATGCCTTAGATTTTATACGCAGAAACCCGCATTTTATTGCTATTTTCGTCGGCTTTTGCTATACTTTATCCAAAGTGTGAATTTTATTTCGACAAGTACCTTCCGGGGAAAATGGGGGAAACAGGCATGATGGAAAAAGAGCCTCTCTTAGTAAAGGAAATGGCCGCCGTGCTGGACAACGCGCCGGTTGCGGTAATCGTGCGCGCGCTGGAGGATTTTACGCTTCTCTACGCAAACAGTCCGGCAAAAAGTATGCTGTCCTGTGATTTTGAAGGGGAGAATATAACCTGCTACCGCGCGTTCGGCAACGAGACGCCCTGCCCGTTTTGCCCGGCGCGGCAATTGAGCCGCACAGAGCTATTTACCCGCAAAATGTTTATCCCGGAAAGCGGGCATACCTTCCAGCTCAGCGGTAAAATCATCGATTGGGCCGGCAGGCCGGCGCATATCGAGTACATCAGGGATATCAGCGAGCAGGCGCGCCTTGATAAGGAGCTGGCCGAAACTAATGAAAAAATGCAGGATATCGTCAACGCAATCCCCGGAGGCGTTGCGATTTACAAGGTATCGGATATTTTTGAGACCGTTTATTTTTCAGACGGCGTGCCGGAGCTTTCCGGCTATACCACAGAGGAATACCGCGAGCTGATTAAGCGTGACGCGGCGGAGCTTACGTATCCCGAGGATACGGCAATGGTCGTGGAAAAAGCGCTGGAAGCAATCAAAAACCATACGGTTGCGGACTTTGAATTCCGCAAGCTCCACCGGGACGGGCATATCGTCTGGGTGCATGTACAGGCAAGGCAAATTGGTGAAGAGGGCGGCTGCCCTTTGCTCCATTGCATTTTCCATGACATTTCCGCCTTGAAAAAGGCGCAGCAGGAGCGCGACCACCTCATCAATTCCATACCGGGCGGAATCGCAAGCTTCCAGTGGGACGGCCAGCGCTTTACCCAGGGCTATTATTCCGACGGCGTCGCCTTGCTTTCAGGGCGCACCCGAGGAGAATACGACGCGCTCGTCCGGCGCGACGTACTGGACGCCATATATGAGCCGGACAGGGAGCGGGTGCTCACAGCGGCCCTGGGCGCTTTGAAAAGCGGAGAGGTGCTCGACGTTTCCTTCAGGATGCGCCATAAAAACGGGCATCTTATTTGGGTTCATTTAAACGGGCGGCGGATGGGTCCGTATTCTGAAAGCATGTGCTTCTACGGTGTTTTTACTGGACTATCCGCGGAAAACCAACTGTTCCAGAGCATCGCGAACGAAACCGCCGACGGAATTTATGTTATCGACAGGGAAACCTACGACCTGTTATATGTCAACGAATCCAAAGACCTGTTTGCCCCATCGCCGGACTGCCTGGGGCAAAAATGCTACGCGGCGCTCCACGGAAAGGCGGCGCCCTGTGAATTCTGTACCCTGCAAAGCCACGCGCCGGATGGGGAAGAGCATGATATGACGGTCAATGAAAACGGTCGCTTTTACACCACGCGTTTTACGGAAACGGACTGGAACGGAATACCGGCTTATATTAAATTTGTACGTGATATTACCGAGGAGGTCAATACCCGCAGGGAAATGGAGCGGCTCGAGGTGTACTTCCAGTCGGTCGTCAAAAACCTTCCAGGAGGTATTTCCGTCATCCGCTGTGAGCCGGACGGCAGCATGGAGCTGGAGTTTATATCCGACGGCCTTGCCGCCATGACACATATGACGGTGGAACAGGTAAATGAGCTGTATCGAAACGATATTTTTAAAGGAATCCATCCTGACGACATTGCGGAAACCAAGCAGAAGCTGCTTGCGTATATGGAAAAGGGAGAAGGCCACTGCGAGCTGACCGCCCGTATGCAGTGCGGCGACGGCGGCTACATCTGGGCGACAAACACGCTGTCGCTGCTGCGGACAACAGACGGAATCCGCAGGCTTTACTGCGTCTATACGGATATTTCTCAAAGCGTGAAGGAAAAGGAGCAGCTCCGAAGGCAATACGAGGACATCCTCCTAAAGCATTACCGGAAACCTGGCCCCAACGAATTGATACTCGGCCACTGCAATATTACGCAGAATAAAATTCTGGATATTATCGATTATACGGGCTCGGACCTTTTAAAGACGTTTGGGACGGTCCGTGAGGATTTCTTTGCCGGTATCGCAAGCCTTGTTGCCGATAAAAAGGAACGCTGTGCTTTTTTGGATACCTACCTCAACGCTCCGGCGCTTGCGGCCTTTAAGCGAAACGAGACAGAGCAAATCCTCAATTGCTTTATCAAGCTTCCGCGGGAAAAGAACGGGCGGTACGTCCGCTTTAAGGTGAACCTTGTGGAAACACCCGATACGGGCGACATCACGGGAGTTTTGACCGTGACGGATATTACGGAGCAGACCATATCCGACCGCATCCTGCACCAGCTTTCCGTTACCAGCTACGACTATGTCATCGACCTGAATCTCGAAAAGGATTTTTATACCGTTTTAACCTGTAAGAAGGATATTAAATGCCCGCCGCAGCCGTACGGACGCCACTGCGAACGGGTTGCCTATATGGTGCAGTCCGTAATAGCGCCTAAGGACAGGGAGCAGTACGCCCGCGCTTTGGAGCCCGGTGAAATACGCCGGCGTTTGGATGAAGAGGGCTCCTACACCTTTTCTTACTCCGTTTTCGCTGACAAAAGAGATATCCGCACAAAAAATATGACCGTCTCCGCAATCGATTTGCGGCTGGGGAGAATCTGCCTGGTATGCACCGACATCACAGATTCCGTGCGGGAGGAGCAGGGCCTGCTCAATATGATGGCCTATACCTTTGAGTTGATGGGCATCCTCCATATCGGCAGCGGGCGTTTTACCATGTATACCCGCCAGACGGTTCTGGAAAACCTGTCCCCGTATATTATGGAGGACTATGCCCATGCAATGCAGAAATTTACAGCGCTTTACGGCGCGGACGAGGATAAGGAAGAGGTTCGGAAGCAGTTCCAGATGGAGACCATGGTACAGCGGCTTTCTGAAAAGCCGTCCGGCTATGACTTTGTTTTTCCCTTCCATTCAGAAAACGGCGTGCGCTACAAGCAGGTGAATGTGCTTTGGGGAGACGAAAACCACAGTACCGTCTGTATGGTGCGCGCGGATGTAACCGATATGCTGGCGGCAGAACGGAAATCGAAGCAGGCGCTGGAAAAAGCGCTGAGCCTCGCGGAAGAAGCGAACCGGGCGAAAAGCGACTTTCTGTCCGCCATGAGCCATGACATCCGTACGCCGATGAACGCCATCATGGGGATGACCACGCTTGCCTGCGCGCATCTCGACGACCGCAAGCGGGTAGAGGATTGCCTGCGGAAGATTTCTATTTCATCAAAGCATCTTTTGAGCCTAATCAACGACGTCCTGGACATGAGCAAAATTGAACGCTCACAAATTACGCTCAACCGCGCAAGCATATATTTGCCGGAGCTCATCGAGCAGCTTTGCGCAATCATGGCCCCGCAGGCGCGGACGAATGGCATTCAGTTCAATGTCAAGGCAAACGGGATACGCCATGAATACATTTACGGGGATTCCCTGCGTATCAGCCAAATTCTCATCAATCTTTTGAGCAACGCCGTCAAGTTTACGCCTGAGGGTGGAACCGTGGAATTCACAGCGGAGGAAATCCCGCCTGTAAAGGATAAAAAGTCAGTCCGCATCCGGTTTACCGTCAGGGACACGGGAATTGGAATGCCAGAGGAATTTCTTGCCCATGTTTTCTCGCCCTTTGCGCGCGGCCGCGCGGCTTCGCGTATTGAAGGAACAGGACTGGGCCTGAGCATTACAAAAGGGCTGGTCGATTTGATGGGCGGTGAAATTTCCGTGGAAAGCAGGGAAAAGAAAGGCTCGGTTTTCCGTGTTGAACTGGAATGCGAAGAGGCGCCCGCGGAAAAAATCACAGCGAAATCAGAAGCGGGAGCGGCTGAAGCTTTAGCCGCTATGGACGGAACAATCTTTTCCGGCCGGACGTTCCTCGTGGCGGAGGACAACCCAATCAACGCGGAAATCCTGTGCGAGCTGCTCTCGATGTTTGGCGCGCAGTCCGTCTTGAAAACAGACGGCAGCCAGGCGGTTTTAGAATTTCAGGAAAAACCGCAGGGCTTTTACGACGCTGTCCTGATGGATATTCAGATGCCCGTGATGAACGGGTATGACGCTACGCGTGCCATTCGGAATACCGGCAGGGCGGACGCCAAAAGCATCCCGGTCATCGCTATGACGGCAAACGCGTTTGCCGAGGATATAGAGGCGTCGTACAGTGCGGGGATGACCGCACATATCGCAAAGCCGGTCGATTTGGATATCCTGAAATCGACCCTGTGCAGGGTACTGGAGAAATAATCCAGGCAATATGTATGGTTCTTCAAGCGCCGCTTTACAAAGGAAAAGCGGCGCTTTTATAAATGTGTCCAACTTTCCTGCTCCGGACAGGGCGGGTTTGCCGTTGCATTGCGCGTAAAAACCCGTTATAATAAACTACTAGGGCTGTTTTTTGGCCGAATTGTAAGAATACGGGAGAAAATAGAATGAATCACGAACTTGAAAAATTACTGCTGAAGGTACAAAAGCCGGGAAGGTATACCGGCGGGGAGCCAAACAGCGTCATAAAGGATAAAAGTGAAATAGACGTTCGGTTTGCCTTCTGTTTCCCCGACACCTACGAGGTGGGGATGTCGCATCTGGGCATGAAAATCCTCTACAGCCAGTTCAATGAGCAGCCGTATTTATGGTGCGAGCGCGTTTTTGCGCCGTGGGTCGATATGGAGCAGCTCATGCGGGAGCACCGCATCCCGCTTTACGCGCTGGAAAGCGGCGACCCGGTCAGGGACTTCGACTTTATCGGCTTTACCCTGCAATATGAGCTGAGCTACACGAACGTCCTCAACATGCTTGCGCTTGCCGGTATTCCGTTGTGCTCCAGGGACCGCAAGGAGCTGTTCAATATTGTTGTGGCGGGCGGGCCCTGTGCCTGTAACCCGGAGCCGATGGCCGAATTTATCGACCTGTTCTTTATTGGAGAAGGGGAAGAGGTAGATATTGAGGTAATCGAGCTTTACCGCGCGTGCCGCGCCGCGGGCGAAAGCAAGGCGGATTTTTTGAGGAAGGCCGCGCGGATTGAAGGCGTCTATGTTCCGTCCCTCTACGACGTAACCTACCTTGAGGATGGCACGATAAACGCCGTTACGCCGAAGGAAGGCGCGCCGGAACAGGTGAAAAAACGCCTGATTATGGATTTGGACAAGCTTTACTATCCCGACCGGTTCGTTGTGCCGATGATTGAAATCGTACACGACAGGGCCGTATCTGAAATATTCCGCGGCTGTATCCGCGGCTGCCGTTTTTGCCAGGCGGGCTTCCTTTACCGGCCTGTAAGGGAAAAATCGCCGGAAACCATCGACAGGCAGTGCCGCGCGCTTTGTGAAAATACGGGCTACGACGAGGTATCTCTGTCTTCCCTGAGCTCGAGCGATTATTCACAAATAGCGCCTCTCCTGCAAAAGCTCACACAGTGGTCGGACGACGAAAACGTAAGCCTTTCGCTTCCTTCGCTGCGTGTAGACGGTTTTTCCGATGAAATCCTGTCCAAGCTCAAAACCGTGCGTAAAAGCGGGCTCACCTTTGCGCCGGAGGCCGGAACACAGCGCCTGCGCGACGCAATCAACAAAAACGTGGAGGAACAGGAGCTGCTCGACACCTGCGCCGTCGCCTTTGCGGGCGGCTGGACGACGGTGAAGCTTTATTTTATGATAGGCCTTCCGACTGAGAGCATGGAGGATATTGAAGGAATCGCGCGGCTTGGGCAGAAGGTGGTCAATGTGTATTACAATACGGAAAACAGGCCAAAGGGAAAGGGCGTTCGCGTTACAGTCAGCGCGTCCAGCTTTGTCCCGAAGCCCTTCACGCCCTTCCAGTGGGAACCGCAGGACACGATGGAAATGCTCATGGAAAAGCAGAAGCACTTAAAAGAATCTATTAAGACAAAGAAAATTACCTACCATTACCACGATTCGAGCACGAGCTTCCTGGAAGCGGTGTTCGCGCGCGGCGACCGCAGGCTGTCCGCTGTTTTGAAAATGGCCGCGCAGCGCGGCTTTCACTTCGACGGCTGGAGCGACTGCTTCAGTATGCAAAGCTGGCTGGAGCTGTTTGAAGAATGCGGCATAGACCCCGCGTTTTACGCAAACCGCCGCCGCAGCTTCGACGAGACGCTTCCCTGGGACCACATCGACTACGGTGTGAAAAAGAGCTTTCTCATTGAAGAATGCAAAAGGGCATATGAGGCGTCCGCCACGCCGCACTGCCGGCTGAAATGCTCAAACTGCGGCGCGGCCCAGTGGAAAGGGGGCGTCTGCCTTGAAAAACGTTAGAGTATGGTTTACAAAGGGAGGCAGGGCGAAATATATCTCCCATCTCGATTTAAACCGCGTTATGCTGCGCGCCGTTCATCAGGCAAAGCTGCCGATTTGGTATACGGAGGGCTTCAACAGGCATCCGTTTATCACGTTTGCGCTGCCGTTGTCGCTCGGCTATACGGGTATGCGGGAAAGCATGGATATGCGCCTGCTCGACGAGGATTACCCATACGGGGAAATAAAGGCCGCCTTCAACCGCTGCCTGCCGGACGGTATCCGCGTGGTTGATATTACCGAGCCAAAGATGAAGCCGGGTGCGATTGCCCTTGCCGATTTTGAAATCCGGCTGTCCTCCTGCCTGGACGCCGAGGCTCTTGAAGCAAAGATACGGGCGTTTTTGGAAAAGGATGAGATTCTGGTTGAAAAGAAAACCAAGTCCGGTATGAAGCAAATCGACATCAGGCCGGACATCAAGACGGTTGAAATCCGGCGGGAGGAAACCAATGTGCTGCTTTTTGCGAGGCTGTCGGCCGGAAGTGTAAAAAATCTCAATCCGTCGCTTATTGTGGGGGCGATGGAAGAAAGCTTCGGCACGGAGCTTTTTTACGAAATAACGAGGCTTGAAATCTATAGCGAAAGCGGTGAACGTTTTGAATAAGGAACCCAGATTCCACACTGTCCTGATAGACGCGGACGAAACGCTGCTTGATTTTACCAAATCGCAGGAAGAAGCGCTCAAAAATACGCTACACATAAACGGCTATCAATGGAGCAGGGAAATCAACGAAATTTACAGCGCCGAGAATCTGCGGCTCTGGAAAAAATTCGAACTGGGGGAAACTACGCGTGAGCGCCTGAAGGTGGAGCGTTTTGAAAACCTTTTCCGAACCATTGGGATAGAAGGCGCGGATATTCAGAAGATAAACGAGGATTACGTCGACTGCCTTTCCCAGTGCGGCTTTGTAACCCGCGGCGCTTTGGCGCTGTGTAAGTCGCTGCATGGTCGGTGCGGGCTTTATATAGCCACCAACGGCCTGCGCAAAGCACAGGAGGGGCGTCTTGCGCGCAGCGGGCTGGAGCCATACATAGACGGCATGTTTATTTCCGACACGGTCGGTTTCCAAAAGCCCGCGAAAGAATATTTTGAATATATTTTCAAGACGCTTCAAATCAAGGACAAAAACGATGTTATTATGCTTGGAGATTCCCTTACCTCAGACATGCAGGGCGGAAAAAACGCGGGAATCGCGACCTGCCTGTACGACCCGGAGGACAAAACCGCCATGCCGCACCCGCTGTGCGACTACAAAATAAAAAGGCTTGCGGACTTTGAAACGCTTCTGTTTGGCTGAATGCCTCCGCCGGAAAGCTGAAATACTACGATGAAGCC
>OJQY01000077.1_pt1 | contig 83047 bp, 68 predicted proteins | sample 1599091 | NCBI WGS metagenome assembly OJQY01 (sample SAMN03922524, study PRJEB24848) | human gut metagenome | isolation source: stool sample | host: Homo sapiens | place: Germany | collected 2010-02 | reverse complement strand
CTTGAGCGGCTGGTTCTTGTTGGAGGAATCGAGCTGCATTGAAAGAATCTGCGCAATTGCTGTTTTGATTTCCGCCGTTCCCGCGCCGATAACGTCGAACGTCAGGGTGACGAGCACGGTTTTGTCCGCGAAAAACTCATAGCCCTCGTCGGAATTTGCGCCGTTGAAGTAAACGGAATTTGTCCCGTCCACCGGGTCAAAATTGAGCACCGAGCTGCTCGTTGCGAGCACCGGGATAATCTGCGCTTTTTTCGAGCCGAGCGTCGCGTCCGAAAGCTTGAGCACGCCGCCCGTATAATTCACGTGCGCGTTTACGCCCGCTACGAGCTCATTTGCTTTCAGGTACGCCGTATACGTTACCTGGTCGCCGATGCTTGCCTTCTTACCGTTTATTACAGCGTCGCCTGTCGGCGGCGTGGTTGGTTTTTCAGTTGGCTGCTCTGTGGGAGCCACCGTAGGGGCCTCTGTAGGCTCTTCTGTCGGAGCCTGTGTAGGAGCCTCGGTGGGCTGTACAGTAGGCTTTTCTGTAGGAACCTCTGTAGGTTTCTCAGTCGGCTTTTCTGTGGGTGTCTCCGTGGGCTTCTGAGTAGGTGCCTCAGTCGGGTCGGTCGGGGCTGATGTGGGCTTTTCAGTCGGCGCTTCAGTCGGCTTGTCGGTCGGAGCCTGTGTGGGAGCCTCAGTTGGTTCGACTGTGGGGCTTTCTGTCGGGGTGGAGGATGGCTCAGTCGGTTGGATGAGCTCCACCGGGAATACATCGATCATTTTTGCGACATACTGCTGGATGAGGATTGCGTCTTTGACGCTTACAATCCCATCTCCGTTGACATCCGCCGCCTTGAAGGCGTCACCTGTCAGTACAATAATTTTTGCGGTATGCTTGGAAACCTCCAGCGCATCGGCCGCAGAAACATTACCGTCCCCGTTGACGTCTCCGTAACGGAACGGCGCGCGCTGCGCAAACACGCCGATGCATGCCATACTCAGCAAAATTGCCGCGGCAAGCACCCACGCGGTGCACTTTTCAATTGTTTTGACCATTTGTTTCATCCTTTCATTTCAAGAATATCCTAAAAATTTTTCCCGGAGCACACCCGTACCTACCATTAAAATACGGAAATCCGGCGTTTGGAGCAAAGCGCTCCAAATTGTTATAATTATACTGTTTTTCCTAAAAAAAAGCAAACGAAAAGATGCAACCTGACGGCCTTTTTTGCTTGAAAAACAAACAAAGTTTGTCTTGCTTTTTTAGAGATTATGCCAAACAAAAGTAAAACCGCAGGGGTTTTCCCCTGCGGTTCTACTTTTATAGAATACATTGTGCATAAAACGGCTGCGGTTGATAATTTGGAGGTATCAATTATTCATTTGATTGCACGGTTAAAAGCCGTTTATGCCACAAGATTCAACATATCCTGTATTACCGGATTTTTTCTGCCGGAAGCTTATCGATAATCTTTGCGATGAGCTTCTGCATTTCGAGAACGTCGGCAACCTTGATGTCACCGCTCAAATCGACGTCAGCGGCCAGCTTCTGCGCGTCGGTCAGTTCAATCATACGGGCAAGATACTGCTGTACGATTAGAACGTCGGCCACATTGACAACACCGTCGCCGTTTAAGTCGCCGTACTTGATTTCAGCCGGAGTATACTTGCTCCAGGAGCCGTATGCCGCCGCAGTTGTGTCGTCGCCTTCTATGGTATAAATACGGTCGAAGCCTTCAAACGCAACGTCGATTGTCTGGTATTCCTTGCCGTCGTTGAAGGCAAGCTTAAAGTTATGTCCGCCGCTGAACATCTGCCCCTTCTTTAAGGTAAAGGAATAAATATCGTCTGTTACCTTAGTCATCGGCACGCCGGACCATTCGCCGACATACGCGCCGAAGAACGCGTAAACATTAGCAGCATCCCAGGAGGCAGGCTTCTTGAAGTAGAACGTGCCGGCATCCTCGCCGTCGTCCGCCTGCTTGGGATATTTTTCAAACGAGGTGAAGAAATGGCCCTGGGCATCCTTTTCGCCTGTAATCTTGTACAGCAGGTTAAAGCCCATGAATTCCAGGTCTACCGTCTGTTTGGTTGCGTTCGGTCCTTCGTTGAAAATCAGGCCAAAGGCGGAAGCGATTGTCGTGGAACCGTAGAGTACATATTTGTAGAGGTTGCCCTCAACGTGCGTCATCTGCGCGCCGGGCCATGTGCCGCCGTAACGGCTGCCCCATGTATAGATGTACGCGTCCTTCCAGTCGTCGGGCTTCTCAAAGTATACGACGCCCTCCGGCGGAGCATATTCGTTGTTGACCGCGACGGTGGATTTCTGCGGGTCCTTATCGTCGTCGATGTAGTAAAGCTTGTTATACTGCGGGTTATCCACCGTTACCGTCGATTTCTTATTACCGTCGTTGAAGCTGAAGGTCAGGTTTTTGACGTCGTAAGGAATCGTATAGGTGTAAATGTCGTCCTCCAGAAGAATCATCGGCGCGCCCGGGAATTCCTTTGTGGAGTTGTAGGCGTCACTGTAGATATAAACGTCTTCCCAATCGGCCGGCTTCTGGAAGTAGATGACGTTGTTCGCGTCGCTTAAAACGTTCTCGCCGATTTCGCCGTTCGGGTCGTACTCGTTGTTGAGCACGTCCGTGACGAACTGGTGGATTTCGGTGTTGTCGATCGTATTGTACTGGGTCAGCTCCTGCGCGCCCTTGCCGTAGGCATAAACCGGAACGGATTGCCCCGTATGCGTGCCGCCGGACTTAAAGAGGCTGTTCACTAGCTGCGATTTGTCTGTTACGCCGGATAGGTCCAGCCCGCCTGTTTCATGGTCGGCTGTAACAATCAGGAGCGTGTCGGGATGCGTATCAACATATTCCTGCGCAGCCTTTACCGCGTTGTCGAATACGATGATTTCATCGAGCATATCCGCCATGTTGCTGTTATGCGCGTACGCGTCAATATCGGAGCCCTCTATCATGACAAAGAAACCGTCGTCGTTTGTCAGGCGTTCGAGCGCCGCCTTGGTGGTATCGGCAAGCATTGGGAGGTTCGCGTCGGAATGCTTGATATAGGAATCCTTGAACGCGCCGATGAGCTTCTGGTCAGCAGGCACGTTTGATATGTCGGAGAAATTCGTGGTATATGAATAGCCGAGGTCGTTCATCAGGCTCTTCCTTGCGTTGAAATAGGTTGAGCCGCCGCCGAACATCAAATCGATGTTCTGCTTAATCTGCTGCGTCGCGATTTCATCGTAGGAATGCCTGGAATCGACGTGCGCCGTAAAGCCAGCAGGCGTTGCGTGCGGAAGCACCTGCGTGACAACGATGCCCGTCTTGAGGCCCCTCGCCTTGGAAAATTCGGTCAGGTTCTCCACCCATTTGCCCTCGGGTGAAATACCAACGACGCTGTCGTGTACCTTAACGCCGGTGGCAAGCGCCGTCGCGGCTGCCGCGCTGTCCGTAAATTTCGGGTAGTCCGCGTCGTGCGTCGTCTGCCAGTTGCGGTACCAGCCGTTTTCCTCGCCCGTGCGGAACACGAGCTTGCCGCCCTTGTAGAGCTCGCCGGCCTGCGCGTGTTTTTCGCCGAAGCCGTCGCCAATCATAAAGATGACGTTTTTGACCTTTGTATCGGTCTTGATTCCCTCATACGGCGTAATCTCGTCCGTATTGATGGAGATTGCCCTGTAATCGTAATACTCCTTGCCGGCGGTCACCGTTGTGCTGCCCGTCAGCTCGAAGCAGTTGTTCTCTCCTAAATCCTTGATAAAGTCAATATCTGCCGTGCGCCTGTTCGGGGCAGGACAGCCGAGTATCGTTCCGTCGTCTATTTTTATGCGGTCGTATTTATTGGAATCGAACGAATAGGAATAGATTTTGGTCTTACCAATGGTTCCCTCAAGCGTCATGCGCGTGCCGGGATAGGCTTTGTCATCGCCAGCACCCGTGCTGGAAAACGCATAAAGGTACGGGTCGCCCCAGCCGATGGTATCCTTGTAATAAACCGTGAACATTTCCGTGGCGTCAAGCCCGGCGGGGTCTACCTGTATGGGCTTAAATTCATACTTGCCGCCGGAGGACGCCCCGGTCAGGTAATAGCAATTGTTGCCGTTTTGCGCGTCTGCCGCGTACAGGATATTGTCTGTGCGCTTGTTTTCCGCAGTCCCGTCCGAGAATTTGATGGTTCCGTACGTTTTGGACGGGAAGGTATAGGAATAATACTTCGCGCCCGCCTTGTCCTTTCCGGCGTATTCCATCTTCTGTCCGGGATACGGGCCGTTGGAGGTATTGCCGTTTGCGCTGCTGAAGGTGTAGGCGTATACCTCTTCCCACTGAAGGTCGTCGCGGAAGTAAACGGTCGTCAAATCAGATTTGTCGAGCGCCTTCGTATCGACCGTGCAGGCCTCAGCCTCCAGATTGCTCGGTTTAGCCGGGTCGGCGTTTCCCGTCAGGCGGTAAGCGTTTAATTCGCCTGTGAGCTGTGTCCGGTACTCCAGGTTGCCTGTGCGCTTGTGGTCTGAGGAAGAAGCGCTCTTGCCGTTAGAAAACTTGATTTTCGCAAAATCAAAGAAATTGAACGTATAAGAGTAAACATCCACACCCTGCGCATCCTTGCCCTCGTAGGTCATGGGCTCGCCTGGGTAGTCGCCGTTTGTCTGGCTGTCGTCCGCCGACAAAACGTATGCGTAAGGAAGGCCCCAGGAAGCGGTATCGGCAAAGTAGACGGTGACGTCCTCTTCATCGCGGACAATGAGGTTGTCGGTGTCGATATTCGCCTGCTCCACTCCGTAATACCGGGAGTCGTCAGGGTCCATCAGTCCGTTGAACTGATAGCCGTTGTTGCCTGCCGACAGCGCGACCGGGAAATTGTTCGTGCGCCTGTTGGCGGCGCTGCCGTCGGAAAACTTGATGGTGTCGTATTTGGTAGTATCGACATCAACAGAATAAACTTTATTTTTATCGACGTCCCTGCCGATAAACTGCATTTTTACACCGGGATAGACGTTGTTGTCCGAGCCGGCGGAGCTGAATAGGTATGCGTAAATACCGTTTACAAAGCCGTCGCCCCAGCAGTTTGTATCTTTAAAATAAATAGTAAGCGTATCAGGAAGGTCGGGATTCGTAGGCTCCGAAGGGTTCGTCGGTTCAGACGGCTCAGTTTTATCGAGCCCCTCTGTCTGCGCCCTGCACTGCGCGACCTCAAAATATTTGTTTCCGGAGGTCATATTGCCCGTAAAGCCGTAGCCGTTGTTATCCTCTGTCATGGCGGCTGGATAATTATCCGTGCGGTTTACGGTGCCGCTCTGCGCTCCGTTTGTAAACTTTATCGTGTCGTATTTCGCGGTATCCACCTCGATGGAATAAATCCGGTTTTGCTCCGCGTCCCTGCCGAGATAGGTCATCGCCTGTCCCGGATAGCCGTTGTTGTCAGAGCCTGTCGAGCTGAACAGGTATGCGTAAATACCGTCCGCAAATTTCCCCTGCCAGCAGTTCGTGTCTTTAAAGTAGACGGTCTGTATACCGTCACGCGTGCCGACGTCCCCGGCTGCTGCGACGCTTGCCACCGCTCCGAAAACCATCAGCAGCGATAAGAACAGCGAAAGCAGCTTTACTCTCTTTCTATACATCTCACTGATATCCTTTTTCATATAAATTTACGGTTTTTGCAGGCACCGCATCAGCCTGCGCCTTTTAAGGCGTACCATTTTGCTTGCCCCGGCAGTCCCCCTTGCTGTTTTTTGCCGTCTCCCAAAGCGGGAGCGCTGCGAAAACCCGAACGGCTTTCTTCCACCAAACCAAAAAAATTTCGCGCCGGCTTTTTACTATGTTACGGCCGTTTTCAACAAAACGGCGGCTTGCGCATCTAAACACAGGAAAAGGGAAGCCGACGCGACTGCAATTGGTATCTGACACAACGCAAAATACTCAGCGGAAAATCCTTAAAATACGTCTTTTATATGTATAATATTGCCATTTGGTACAAAAAAGAGCGGCATTTCTCAGGATATTCAGCTATAATATTTCATGCTAATACCATGATACAATAACCCGATTTTTTGTCAATGTCACTATTTATCCATTTTGTTGTCAAAATTTAAGGTAAATCAAATTGGACTTCAATATCCTAAAATTTCATTATAAAACACAACCGAAAAACTCTTTTTAGATTTATCTAAAATTAACAAGAAAAAATATTGGAAATCAAATATTTCCACTCAGGTAAAATATGCTATATCCCCTTAGACAGTGCCTTACTCTGCCGGTTTATCTTGACATCTACGCTCTGAAACATTAATATAGGATAGGATATTTACTTAACATTTTTTCAATTGAAAGGAACCTTTCAACATGGACAACAGTAAAAAAACAATGGAAAAAATCGTTTCCCTTTGCAAAACCAGAGGATACGTTTATTCCGGCTCCGAGATTTACGGAGGCCTTTCCAACACATGGGATTACGGCCCGCTCGGCGTTGAATTCAAGAACAACGTCAAAAGAGCCTGGCACAAAAAATTTGTACAGGAGAGCCGCTATAACGTAGGGCTCGACTGCGCAATCCTGATGAACCCGCAGGTTTGGGTTGCGTCCGGCCACGTGGGGGGCTTTTCAGACCCTTTGATGGACTGCAAGGACTGCAAAACGCGCCACAGGGCCGACAAACTCATTGAGGATTTCGGCGCGGACCCGAACAATATGACCTTTGAGCAGATGGCGGATTTTATCAGGGAAAACAGCATAGCCTGCCCCGAATGCGGCGGCAGCAATTTTACCGACATCCGTAAGTTCAATTTGATGTTCAAAACGTTCCAGGGCGTTACGGAGGACGCGAAGAACGAAATCTACCTCCGCCCCGAAACAGCGCAGGGCATATTCGTCAACTTCGCGAATATACAGCGCACCACCCGCCGGAAAATTCCGTTTGGCGTGGCGCAAATTGGCAAATCGTTCCGTAACGAAATCACGCCCGGAAACTTTGTGTTCCGCACAAGGGAATTCGAGCAGATGGAGCTTGAATTTTTCTGTAAGCCCGGCAGTGATTTAGACTGGTTCTATTACTGGAAGGATTTCTGCGAAAACTGGCTGCTGTCGCTTGGCCTGAAAAAGGAAAATTTGCGCCTGCGCGACCACGCAAAGGAAGAGCTTGCCTTCTATTCCAAGGCAACGACCGACATCGAGTTCCTCTTCCCGTTCGGCTGGGGCGAGCTTTGGGGCATTGCCGACCGCACGGACTACGACCTGATGCAGCACCAGAACCATTCGGGCAAGAGCCTGGAATACTTTGACCCGACGGACAACACCCGCTATGTCCCTTATGTCATCGAGCCGTCTCTCGGCGCGGACAGGGTTGCGCTTGCTTTCCTGTGCGACGCATATGACGAAGAAGCCATCGACGAAAAGGACACGCGCGTCGTCATGCGCCTGCACCCGGCGCTCGCGCCCTACAAGGCGGCGGTGCTTCCCCTGTCCAAAAAGCTTTCCGAGCAGGCGGGCGAGGTTTACGCGGCGCTTCAAAAACATTTTATGGTGGAGTACGACGACGCTGGCTCCATCGGTAAGCGTTACCGCAGGCAGGATGAAATCGGTACGCCGATTTGCATCACCTACGACTTCGACAGCGTAGAGGACGGCTGTGTAACCGTGCGCGACCGCGACACGATGGCACAGGAGAGAATTTCAATCGATAAGCTTGTCGATTATATAACTGAAAAAATTGAATTTTAAATAATCTTACCAATGAACGGGAGCAGGCAGAAAATTCTGCCTGCTCCCTTCTTTATTTACACCTGCTATTCCAGCCAGCTCTTTTCCACCCGGTCCGATAAGCCCGAAAGGTAATCAAGCGAAACGTTAAAATAGACCGCGAGCTTTTTTGCCCGTTCAAGCGGCAGGTCGCGCAGCCCCTTTTCGTATGTACTGTAATATTGGTAGGTCGTGCCGAGCACCTGCGCAATCTGGAGCTGCGTTTTTCCGCGCGCTTTCCGAAGCTCCTTCAGTCTATTTTGAATCATACAAACACCGCTTTCTTTTATAAAGCTTGAGCTTTAATAAAATTTTTCTCAATATCAACTGTATATGGTTTAATTTTATTATAAATAAACCATATATGGCTGTCAATGAATAAAATTGTTTCCTTTTCCGCAAAATATAAGTAAAAAAAATTTTTTGTAATTATTATCTTTTGTTTTTTTAAAAAGCGTCCATGATATCCAATTGATATTTTATTGTACAAACCGCATGTGGTTGTTTTTCAATATAAATCTGTTTTATGCCTATTTTTAGCTGTATTGACACCGTATTATGCCCAATATATAATATTTTTGTACCTTTCACATCTTTAATAGGAGGAACCAGTATGCCGAACAAAGATTTAAGAATTACAATCGACAGCAACATGCTTTTTAAGCTGAAGGTTATGTCGTACCGTGAAAAACAAACGGTAAACCACGAAATCCTCTCTTTTATCGAAAAAGCAATCAAAAGCTATGAAGAGGAGCACGGGACAATCGAAGAAACCCAGTAACAGACGGAAAAATGAGGCTGCGTCACAGAGCGCAGCCTCATTTGCTTTTCATTTTATAATTTCCATGTGACGATATACCCGTCGACGTTGTTGCCGGATATTTCGTATTCGCCGTCCTGCGGGACAGGCACCTCTGTATTGCCGGACTCCTGCGCCTTTACAAAATAAACCTTGTATTCATTCATTGAAAGGTCTTGGAGCAGGAGCGGGCTTTCCGCGGAGTAGCGCCTGAGTAAATCGATATATTCCTCAAGGCAGAGGTTGTTCTGCACCATATAGACCGCGTGCTGCTGTCCGACATAACGGAAATGCCAAGGCTCGTTCGCTATTCCCGTAATTTCTTTTTTATTGTCGTCGTACCGCACGACAAAGCCATAGCGGGAGCAGTTTTCGTTAATCCAGACATAATTACCCGTTCCGTCGTAATCGTACATCGTGCCGTCCGGGGTCATCAGGGAAAGGTCAAAGGCGTAGCCCGTCTGGTGCTCGCTGTAGCCCGGCTTTGCGACCCACTGCAGCCCTTCCTCACCCTTGGAGGCAAGCGTATTGTCATAAATGGTCTGCTGGACCTCCTGGCTGCGGTATGCGCTGTTGACGAGCAGGTCGTTGTCGCCGTACTGGTCGTGGAAATCCCCGAACATGGAATTGATGTTTTCCATAATCGCGCTGTTCACCTGTACTTCGTAATCGGCTACCTTGAACGTTTTGTTGTATTCTTCCATCATGCCGACGAGGTTTACCCCGTCGATTCCGCATTTATGGTCGTTGTTCACAAGAATCAGCGGGCCCTTGTACAGGCTTTCCCGCACGGCGGAAACCGTGGTAAAGCCGCTTGGAAGCTTGTCCGCGCCGGAGGCTCCGGAAGACGCCTTGTTCCCGTTTCCAGAAGAAGCGGTTACCGCGGAGGCACTCGCGCCCGCCTCACGCGCCGCCAACGCCGGCCCTACATTGACCGCAAACGTCACCATGATAACGAGCATTGCGATAAAAATAATAAACGCGGACGCCACAATAATAGAACGCTGGTCGAACGTGTCTTTGAGCTTTTGCAGGATTCCCTTGTTTTGAGCCATACCGTTTTCTCCTTTTCCGCCGAAGCGCCGCATCGAACCAAACCTGTCCGACGCCGTTTTCTATATTATGGACGTAACCGCGTCAAATTATTTCTCTTCTTCCGTTTCCCCAAGCTGCGAAGTGCAGTGTGGGCAGCGCGTCGCCTTGATATTGATTTCCGTCAGGCAGTAGGGGCAGTCCTTTGTTTCCGGCTCTGAGAGCAGCTCCTCTTCTTTTTTGAGCTTCTTCCCAAAACTCATGACCTTGTTGATTCCCTTGATTAACAGGAAAATGACAAACGCCATGATGATGAAGTTGATAAGCGCCGTCAAAAACGAGCCGTATTGAATCTGTACGCCGTTAATATCTAAAACCCATTCCTTGAAGTCTATCTTCGCAAACAATCCGATAAACGGCGAAATTACGTCGTTTACCAGGGAACTGATAATCGCCTGGAACGCCGCGCCGATAATGACCGCGACCGCAAGGTCCATCACATTGCCGCGCATAATAAATTCCTTGAATTCCGAAAAGAATTTTCTCATATGCCCGCTCCCCCTTTTCACAAGTCTTAAATGCTTACTTTATGGAATGCTTTCTTGCCCTTTTTGATGACAATATAGCCTTTCTCCTCAAACTGCGCCTTCGTGACCGTTTCGTCCGGCTTTGCCACCTTAATATCGTCTACCGCAACGCCGCCCTGCATAATGAGCCTGCGCGCCTCGCTTTTTGAAGGAGTAAGCTTTGTTTTCAGCAGCAGGTCGATTACCGTCACCGCACCGTCCGTAAAGTCGGCTTCGCTGATTACGGTGGAGGGCATGTCCTGCGCGCTCTTTCCCGCGCCGAACAGCGCGCGCGCCGCGTCCTGCGCTTTCTGCGCCTCTTCCTCGCCATGGATGAGCTTTGTCACCTCATACGCGAGAACCTCCTTTGCCCTGTTGATGTCGCTGCCCTCCAGCTTGGAAAGCGCCTCGATTACGTCGAGCGGTACAAAGGTCAGGATTTTCAGGCAGCGGATAACGTCCGCGTCCGCAACGTTGCGCCAGTACTGGTAAAACTCGTAGGGGCTTGTCTTTTCCGGGTCGAGCCATACGGCGCCGTTTTCCGTCTTACCCATCTTTTTGCCCTCGCTCGTTGTAAGGAGCGTAAACGTCATGCCAAAGGATTCCGCCGTTTTTGGAATGGGATTGCCCGTCTCCTCGGCTTCCTTCGCCGCGATTTTACGGATGAGCTCCACGCCGCCGATGATATTGCTCCATTGGTCGTCGCCGCCGAGCTCCAGCTGACAGCCGTATTTCTGGTTGAGGACATAGAAGTCGTAGCTCTGCATCAGCATGTAGTTAAGCTCAAAGAACGTAAGGCCGCCGCGCTCCATGCGCTGCTTGTAGCATTCTGCCGCGAGCATTCTGCTGACGGGGAAATGCACGCCAATCGTGCGGATGAAGTCAATGTAGTTCAAATCGAGCAGCCAGTCGGCATTGTTGACCATAAGCGCCTTGCCCTCGGAAAAATCGACAAGGCGTGACATCTGCTTTTTAAAGCAGGCGATATTATGGTCGATTTCTTCCCTCGTGAGCATCCTGCGCATGTCGCTCTTGCCGCTGGGGTCTCCAATCATACCTGTACCGCCGCCGAACAGCGCAATCGGCGTGTGGCCCGCGCGCTGCATGTGCGCCATAACCATAATCTGCACAAAATGCCCGACGTGCAGGCTGTCGGCCGTCGGGTCAAAGCCGATATAAAACGCCGTTTGCCGGTTGTTGAGCAGGTCTTTTACCTGCTCCTCGTTCGTTACCTGGGCAACCATGCCCCTTGCTTTTAGTTCGTCGTATACGCCCATTTTAAATTCCTCCTGTTTTCCGCTTTATAAAGCTTAAAATACGGCAGAAGCCGGCGCATCTATAAAGAAAACCGTCCCCTGCAAAATCAGAGGACGGAAAGTTCCGTGGTACCACCTCAGTTTACCGCCGCCTCACGGCGACAGCCTCACAGGTACGCAAATACATACCCTTTCGCTGTAACGGGCGAAACCCGTCCGGGCCTAATAAGCGCGCGTAAGCGGCTGTTCAGCCGGCGGCTCCGGGATGTATTTCCGCGATAGGACACAGCGGCTTACACCATCCGCCGCCTCTCTTTGCTGTCCCTGTACGCTTACTTCTTCCCTTCACTGCCTTTGTGGTCTAGTATAGTAAACGCGGCGCGATTTGTCAAGAAATGCGCGAACAATCTTACATTCATTTCCTGATTGTAATGCCGCCGTCGTCCTGAATCAAAAGAATATCGCCCTGCTTTGCGCCCTTGGGAAGCTCAGAGAGCTCAATCGCGTAAAACTTTTTCTCTTTGTCGGTGCAGATAGCGTACTGCGGGTCGAACCGGTCGATTTTCAAGGTTTTCATCTTCTTAACTCCTTTGCGTATGTATGGTGAGCCGCTCGCCGTCGCTGTAAAATACGACGGTACCGTACCGGTCGGTCCGGTAAACCTCTGCGCCGAGCTTTTCAATCCGTTTGATTACCGTTTTTTTCGGCAGGCCGTAGCTGTTATCCCCAACGCTTATTACCGCGTACCGCGGGGAAACCGCCTTTAAAAATTCTTTGGTAGACGAGCTTTTGCTGCCGTGGTGGCCGACCTTTAACACGTCCGCCTTTAAGCTCATGCCGCTTTTGAGCATGTCGCTTTCCGCCTTTTTCTCCGCGTCGCCGGTAAAAAGGAAGCTGTTCTTGCCAAAGTTCAATTTTACCACAACCGAGCTGTTGTTCGTATCGCTGTAAATTTTGGACGGCGACAGCACGGTAAATACCATATCGCCGAGTTGCAGGCGCTCTCCCGCCCACGGATAAGTGACTTCTGTCCCCTGTTTTTCCAAGCTCCAAAGCATTCCGGTGTAAAAATCGGAGTCCGGGACGAGCTTTTCCTTCACCCGCGGCATCCAGAACCGTTCGACCGGAAAACTTCCAGTCACTTCCTCCATCCCGCCGATGTGGTCTTTGTCCGGGTGCGTCGCGATAACAAGGTCGAGCTTTTTTACCCCGTTTTCCCGCAGGTAGTTCACGGGCTTATTTTGCAGGCCTTCGTTGCCCGCGTCGATTAGTATATTGAACGCCCCGCAGTTGATATATACGCTGTCCGCACAGCCGACATTCAAAAAATGCACGGACAATTCCCCAGATTCCGGGTTTACGTCCGTAAAGCCGAAGGCCGCGTAAATGTCCTGCCATGACGGGATGCCGAGCGGCTTTCCAAACGAAAACAGCAGGCTAAGTACAAGCAGCAAAGCTGTGCAGGAAAGCGCGGTAACGCGCTTTTTCATACGCCTGGTCATCTGCCTCTGCCCCGCTTTCCGCCTGAGCCTCTATTCCCCGTTTTTTTGCTGATGGGGCGGCTTTTGCCTTTTCTTGTATCGCGTGCTTTCAGCTCCGCCAGATACTGCGGCGTGGGCGCGACAAGGCAGTTTTTCCCGCTGCCGATTAAGTCCGTCCTGCCAGCCGCTTTGAGCGCGTCAATAACGAGCTGCCTGTTTTTCGGGTTGAAATACTGCAAAAGCGCGCGCTGCATTGACTTCTCCTTCTGCGTGCGCGGCACATAGACCTCCTCCATCGTGTACGGGTCGAGCCCCGTATAGAACATGCAGGTCGAAACCGTGCCGGGCGTCGGGTAAAAGTCCTGTACCTGCTCCGGACGGATTCGCTCACGCTTTAAAAACAGCGCAAGCTCCACCGCGTCCTTCATGGTAGAACCGGGATGGGAGGACATCAGGTAAGGCACGAGGTACTGCTCCTTGCCGGCCTGCCTCGTCATGCGGTAAAACTCGTCCTGGAAGCGCTTGTAGGCTTCAATATGCGGCTTGCCCATTTTATCGAGCACCGCCGCCGAGCAGTGCTCCGGCGCGACCTTGAGCTGCCCGCTTATGTGGTGGTTTACAAGCTCGCGGAAGAATTCGCCGTTTTCATCCTCCAGCATGTAATCGAACCGGATGCCGCTGCGGATAAACACCTTTTTCACCTTTGGCAGGGCGCGCAGCTTGCGCAGAAGGCCCAAATACTCCGTATGAGATACCTGCAGCTGCCTGCACGGCTTAGGGGCAAGGCATTTCCTGTTTTTGCAAAGCCCGGCCTTTTCCTGTATTTTGCACGACGGCAGGCGGAAATTCGCGGTCGGGCCGCCTACGTCGTGGATATAGCCTTTAAAGCGCGGGTTTTCCGTCAGGCGTTTTGCTTCGTCCAGCACAGACTGTTCGCTTCTTACGGTGACGGCCCTGCCCTGGTGAAACGCAATTGAGCAGAAGTTGCACGCGCCGAAGCAGCCGCGGTTGTGCGTAATGGAAAATTCGACTTCTTCTATTCCCGGCACGCCGCCCATACTTTCATACATCGGATGGTACATTCTCTCATATGGGAGAGAATAAACAAAATCAAGCTCGTCCGTACAAAGCGGCGGCATCGGCGGGTTCTGTATAACGATTTTTCCGCCGTGGCGCTGGATGACCGTGCGCCCGCGCACCGTGTCCTGCTCCTCCATCTGCTTACGGCAGGCCGCAGCGTACTCTTTTTTGGATTCCCTTACCCTCTCATATGACGGGCAGTCGGCGGCGGGCATTGGAACATAATCCTTTGTATCGACCGCGTAGCAAATTCCCCTGATGTCATACAGCGCCGAAACGGGAAGCCCCTCGTTTAAACGGCGGGCGATTTCAAGCGTCTGGTTCTCTCCCATGCCGTAGGTTAAAATATCCGCGCCGCTGTCGATTAAAACAGAAGGGCGCACATTATCGTCCCAGTAATCGTAATGGGCAAACCGGCGCAAGGACGCCTCTAACCCGCCGATAATAACAGGAACGTCCGGATACAGCCGTTTGATGATTTTGGAATAGACAATTACCGCGCGGTCGGGGCGTTTGCCCGCCCTGCCGCCGGGAGAGTACATATCGTCGCTGCGTTTGCGCTTTGCCGCCGTGTAGTGCGCGACCATGCTGTCGATATTGCCGGACGTGACGAGAAAGCCGAGCTTCGGCCTTCCAAAGCGCGTAAAATCGCGATCGTTTTTCCAGTCTGGCTGCGCAAGGATGCAGACGCGGTATCCCTTTGATTCCAGCAGGCGCGACAGAATGCTCACACCGAAGCTCGGATGGTCGACGTACGCGTCGCCCGTGACAAACACAAAGTCCGGCCTGTCCCAGCCGCGCTGTTCCATTTCTTTTTTCGTTATGGGTAAAAAAGCCATAGCTCCCTCTCTCTGTTCAGACAGCAAACGGGGCGGGAACATACCGCCCGCCCCTCAAAAAGCCTCCCGCAAAGGCGGGCTGCTGTGTTTCCTTAATATCAAGCCGTTTTATTTCAGGCTTTTGATTCTCCTGACCGCTTCTATCGTATTTTCACGGCCGCCAAACGCGGTCAGGCGGAAAAAGCCCTCGCCGTTTTGCCCAAAGCCCGCGCCGGGCGTACCGACGACGTTCGCGTTTTCGAGCAGGTAATCGAAATATTCCCACGATTTCATGCCGCCGGGGCACTTAAGCCAGATATACGGGGAATTTTTACCGCCCGTGTACCATACGCCGAGCTCGTCGAACGCCTTGGCGATGATGGCGGCGTTCTCCATATAATAGCCGATGGTTTCTTTTACCTGCTTCTGCCCTTCCTCTGTAAAGACGGCGGCGGCGCCCTTTTGGACAATATAAGGCACGCCGTTGAACTTTGTCGTCTGGCGGCGCAGCCACATTTTGTTGAGCTCCATCCCCTGGCGCTCAAGCGCAAACGGTACGATGGTATAGCCGCAGCGCGTGCCGGTAAAGCCGGCTGTTTTGGAGAAAGAGCAAAACTCGATGGCGCACGTTTTCGCGCCTTCAATCTGGTATATGCTTCGGGGAAGGGCCGGGTCGGAGATAAACGCCTCATACGCGGCGTCGAACAGGATAACCGCGCCGTTTGCGTTTGCGTAATCGACCCACTGCTTTAGCTGCTCACGGCTGTACACAGCGCCGGTCGGGTTGTTCGGTGAGCATAAATAGATAATGTCCGCCTTTACGCTTTCGTCCGGAAGGGGTAAAAAGCCGTTTTCAGCCATCGCGTTCATGTAGACAATCTTCCTGCCCGCCATGGTGTTCGTATCCACATACACGGGGTAGACCGGGTCGGGCACCAAGACGGTATTGTCCTTGTCAAATAAATCCAGGATGTTGCCGACGTCGCTCTTCGCGCCGTCGCTCACGAAAATCTCACCCTGCTCAAGCTCCACGTCGTGCCGCATATAATAGGCCTTGAGCTGCGTGCGCAGGAAGTCGTAGCCCTGTTCCGGCCCATAGCCGCGGAAGGTAGAGGCATCCGCCATTTCGTCGACCGCGCCGTGCAGAGCAGAAATGACAGCCGGGCACAGGGGCTTCGTCACATCGCCTATTCCTAAACGAATCAGCTTTTTATCGGGATGCGCTTCCCCAAATTCGTTTACCTTTTTGGCAATTGTCGAAAACAGGTAGCTATCCTGTACGTTTTGGTAGTTCGTGTTGATTTTCATGTAAATCATCCTTTCCTGAATCGGGTTATGTATATAAGATGCCCGTTTGGGGCCGGAAATTTCGATTCAAAAATAAGTTTGCCGAATCACCTGCGCCTGCCGTTCTCGTCGAACGTTTTTCTGAGCGCGCGCTCGACCGGGATAATGGAGCCAAGCATGGCGATAAGCTGGAAAACCAGGATTCCAGCCGCGAAAAACGCGGTGGTTTCAATGCCCCTGCCGAGCAGGAACAGCATGGCGATGACGGTAAGGACGAGCAGCGCAATCCCCAGCGTACGCCATAGCTTACCGCAGGTACGGTGCGCAAATTTCCAGGTGTCCCTATTTTTCATCGACATTTTTGTGCGGTAGCCAAACGCACTGTTGATTTTATCCGGCGGTTTTTTGTAAAAAAGGCTGCCGAAGCCGAGCATGGAAAGGGGGAGCAACAGGTTTACCGCCAGCATAAAGACCCAAAACCACATATTACTCCCTCCCAGATACAATCCTGCAAGGACAGGTTTTTTCTTTACCCACGCCGCCGAGTGGCGGCGACTTCTTCGTGGTTTAGCTCATCATCCTGCCAAATCTATTTCAATCCACGCCGCCGAGTGGCGGCGACGACAATGCGCATTGTCTCTTGATTTACAGGAGGCAATTTCAATCCACGCCGCCGAGTGGCGGCGACGCTAAAATGTGTGGTATCATAAAAGTAGTGGCAATATTTCAATCCACGCCGCCGAGTGGCGGCGACGCTGCAATATACGTCCGGGCAAAAACACGGCAAATTTCAATCCACGCCGTTCTCACGAACGACGACTTTGCTTTACTTTCTCTTTTTTTGAGCATGCCGCATTTCAATCCACGCCGTTCTCACGAACGACGACAGTAAAATAATACAAAAAAGCATTGAAAGCATATGTATGTTGCACAAGAACAAAGGATAAAGCATCTTTTTGTATTAAAATCAGGATGCCAGATTCTTTATTAGACCTTTATAAATCATGCTTTTTGGTGCGAACCTCTAAGCACTTTTATGTATACTTATGGTTCGCACCAAACCCTGCTTAATAAGCCTGTTACCCCTGATGCTCAAGCGCGGCCTTTACAAACTCCCTGAACAGCGGGTGGGCAAAGTTCGGGCGGCTCTTGAACTCCGGGTGATACTGCACGCCGACATAAAAACGGTTTTCCGGGATTTCGACCGCCTCAACGAGCATGCCGTTGGGCGACGTTCCCGTCACGAGCATGCCGCGGGACTCGAATTCCTCGCGGTAATCGTTGTTAAACTCATAGCGGTGGCGGTGGCGCTCGGCTATCTCGTTCTTTCCGTAAGCCTTCGACATCATCGAGCCTTCCCTGATTTTGCACGGGTACGCGCCCAGGCGCATGGTGCCGCCCTTTGAAACGACTCCCTGCTGGTCGGGCATCAAATCAATCACACGGTTTTCCGACTCCGGCGCGAACTCGCCGGAATTTGCGTCCTCGTAGCCGAGCACGTTCCTGCCGAACTCAATGACCGCCGTCTGCATACCAAGGCAGATGCCAAGGTACGGGATATTGTTTTCCCTCGCGTATTTCGCCGCCTCTATTTTGCCCTCGATGCCCCTGTCGCCAAAGCCGCCGGGCACGAGAATACCGCTGCAGCCGCCGAGAAGCTCCTTCGCGGTATATTCGGTTACAAGCTCCGCGTCCACCCATTCAATGTCAACGTCCGCGGCGTTTTCATAGCCCGCGTGATTGAGCGCTTCCGCGACTGAAAGATACGCGTCGTGCAGCTGCACGTATTTGCCGACGAGCGCAATCTTTACTCTTTTATTCCTCGAATCGATGCGCCCCAGCATTTCGAGCCACTCGGTCATGTCGCCGGGCTTGTTTTCAATGCACAGCTCACGGCACACAATGTCGGAAAAATTGTTCTTTTCAAGCATCAGCGGCGCCTGGTAAAGCACGGGCAGCGTGATGTTTTCGATGACGCAGTCGGGCTTTACGTTGCAGAACAGCGCGATTTTCTTGAAGATACCCTCGTCAATCGGCTCGTCACAGCGCAGTACGATGATGTCGGGATTGATGCCGAGCGAGCGCAGCTCCTTGACGCTGTGCTGTGTGGGCTTCGATTTATGCTCGCCAGAGCTCTTGATATACGGGACAAGCGTTACATGTACAAAAATGCAGTTGGTCGGGCCGACCTCCAGCGATACCTGGCGAATCGCCTCCAAAAACGGCTGGCTTTCAATATCGCCGACCGTGCCGCCGATTTCCGTGATAACGACGTCCGCGTTCGACTTCTTTCCGACGCTGTAGATGAAGTTCTTGATTTCGTTTGTAATGTGAGGAATGACCTGGACGGTCTGCCCAAGATATTCTCCCCTTCTCTCTTTGTCAAGGACGTTCGAATACACCTTGCCTGTGGTGAGGTTTGAGTATTTGTTCAGGTTTTCGTCGATAAAGCGCTCGTAGTGGCCGAGGTCGAGGTCGGTTTCCGCGCCGTCCTCCGTAACGAACACCTCGCCGTGCTGGTACGGGCTCATCGTACCGGGGTCTACGTTGATGTACGGGTCGAGCTTCTGCGCCGCGACCTTAAGTCCCCTCGCCTTTAAAAGCCTGCCCAGAGAAGCCGCCGTGATGCCTTTTCCCAAACCGGAAACTACTCCGCCTGTTACAAAAATATATTTTGTCATTCCTCATCGTCCTTTTCCATTACTTTTTTTGTTGTCCTTGCCTGTCCCCTGAGAAACCACAATACGCAGAACGTAACATTCTGCGCATGGGTTCCCTATGAAAATAATATGCGTCCGGCGAAAATACAGCGCCTCCGCCGAAGAATTCCAAACTTGTTGTCCAAGCCAGAAGGCTTTACAGGACGATTGTCCCCTCAAATACACGCTCGGCCTCGCCCGTCATATAAACGGTGTCTCCCGTGTAACGGATGACCAAATCGCCGCCCTTGAGCTTTACCGTAATATCCTCGTTCATCGGGCAATAGCCGTTTTCAACCGCGGCCACAGCCACGGCGCACGCGCCCGTCCCGCAGGCCCATGTTTCGCCGCTGCCGCGCTCCCATACCCTCATACGGATGGTATGCGCGTCGAGCACCTTTACAAATTCCGCGTTGACACGCTCCGGGAAAAGGCTGTCGTGCTCGAACTTCGGCCCGATGTCCTCTATGTCCAGTCCGTCTATATTGTCCACAAAGACGACACAGTGTGGGTTGCCCATGGAAACACAGGTAATATTGTATTCCTTGCCGTCAATCTGAACCGGCTCGTCAATGATTTTATCCTTATCCATCGCAACCGGGATGTATTTCGGGTCAAGCTCCGCCTTGCCCATATCGACGCGCAGGCGTTTGACCTCCCCGTCCTGCTTATAGACCTTGAGCGTCTTGACGCCGCTCAGCGTCTCGATGGATACGGTGTCCTTATCCTCCGCGACTAAATCATGGTCATAGAGGAACTTTCCGATGCAGCGCACGCCGTTGCCGCACATCCTGCCCTCAGAGCCGTCGAGGTTGAACATCCGCATCTTAGCGTCCGCCACCTCAGACGGGCAGATTAAAATAATGCCGTCTCCGCCGATGCCGTAGCGCCTGTCGGAAAGGCGCACGCTCAGGCCCTCCGGATTGGTAATGGTATTTTTCAGGCAGTTGAAATAGATGTAGTCGTTGCCGCAGCCCTGCATCTTCGTGAACTCGTACTTCATCTTTTCGCTTCTCATGTGGTTGATGTCTACAAGCTCCGTGTTGCGCGTGGAGTACCGGCTGCGCAGGCAGCCCGCGAGGGCGTTCGCCGTGTCGACGGAGGTCAGGCACGGTATATTGCGCTCGACCGTCTTCCTGCGGATTTTTACGCTGTCACGCGTTGGGATACGCCCCTTCGAGGAGGTGGAAATAACATAGCTTACCTTTCCGCTTTCGATGAGCGTCAGCGTATTGTCTGCCGATTCATGAATCTTTCCGACAACCTCCGCGTCGATTCCGTATTCCTTCAGGACGTCAGCCGTTCCCTTTGTCGCGTAAATCTTAAAGCCGAGCTCCGCGTATTTCTTCGCGACGTCGCCGATTTCGCCCTTGTCGCTGTTGCGCACCGTAATGAGCACGCCGCCCGACTTGGTCATTTTATAGCCCGCGCCCACAAGCCCCTTGTAAAGCGCCTCCTCGAGCGTTTCGGCAATGCCCAGAACCTCGCCGGTCGACTTCATTTCCGGACCTAAGTGGTTATCTACGTTAATCAGCTTTTCAAACGAGAAGACCGGAACCTTGACCGCGATATACGGCGATTTCTTATACAGCCCCGTGCCATAGCCCATATCCTTCAGCTTTTCACCGAGCATTGCGCGCGTGGCCAAATCGACCATCGGCACGCCCGTGACCTTGCTGATATACGGGATGGTTCTCGATGAACGGGGATTTACCTCAATGACATACAAATCGTCGTTATAAATCAGGTACTGGATATTGACGAGGCCCTTCGTGTCGAGCGAAAGCGCCAAATCACGCGAGGACTGTATAATCTTCTGCGTCATTTCGTCGTTGATGTTCCACGCGGGGTAGACCGCGATGGAGTCGCCCGAATGGACGCCCGCGCGCTCGATATGCTCCATGATGCCCGGAATCAGAATATCCTCGCCGTCGCAGATGGCGTCTACCTCTAGCTCCGTACCCATCAGGTATTTATCGATGAGCACCGGGTTTTCTATATTCTGGGAAAGGATAATCGACATGTATTCCACAATGTCGTCGTCGTTATACGCGATAATCATGTTCTGGCCGCCCAGTACGTAGGACGGGCGCATCAAAACCGGATAGCCGATTTTTGAGGCCTCCTCGAGCGCCTCCTCCGTCGTCATGACGGTAAAGCCCTGCGGGCGCATGATGTGGTGCTTTTCCAAAAGCTCGTCAAAGCGCTCCCTGTCCTCCGCCTTGTCTATGCTGTCGGCGGAGGTGCCGAGGATATTGACGCCGTGGTCACTTAAATACTTTGTCAGCTTAATCGCCGTCTGGCCGCCGAACGCGACGACCACGCCATACGGGTGCTCCGTATTGATTACGCCCATGACGTCCTCTGTGGTAAGCGGCTCAAAGTAAAGGCGGTCAGCGGTGTCGAAGTCGGTCGATACGGTTTCGGGGTTGTTGTTGACGATTACGACCTCGTAGCCCGCTTCCTTGAGCGCCCAGACGCAGTGGACGGACGCGTAGTCGAACTCGATTCCCTGCCCGATGCGGATTGGGCCGGAGCCGAAAACGATAATTGTTTTTTTGCCCGTTTTGTTTGCCTCTATAAATTCCTTCGCCTCGTTTTCTTCGTCGAAGGTCGAATAGAAATAAGGCGTCTGCGCGGCAAACTCCGCGGCGCAGGTATCGACCATTTTATATACGGGCTGCGCGGGGGTTTTAATTTCTTTCCCGCTTAGCTTTGTAATTACCCTGTCAAGGAAACCCATGTTCTTGGCTTCCAGATACAGCTCGCCGCTCAATTCCTCCCGCGAGAGCCTTTTTTCCATATCGATAAGCTTTAAAAGCTTTTCCAGGAACCACTCGTCTATCATGGTAATACTGTGTACCTCATCGACCGTGATTCCCTTTTTCAGCGCCTGATACACGCAGAAGAGCCTTTCGTCGTCGCAGACCTTCAACCTGTTCCGGAGCATTTCCACCGGCATGTTCACAAACTTGTCGCTGTTTAAGGTATCAAGCGAAATTTCCGCGCCGCGCACAGCCTTCATGATGGCCTGCTCAAAGGTCGGGGCAATCGCCATGACCTCACCGGTCGCCTTCATCTGTGTGCCGAGCGAGCGTTTCGCGTAGACAAATTTATCGAACGGCCATTTCGGGAGCTTGACCACCACATAGTCGAGCGCCGGCTCAAAGCAGGCGTAGGTCGTGCCCGTGACCGCGTTCTTGATTTCACTGAGCGTGTAGCCGATGGCGATTTTCGCCGCCACCTTCGCAATCGGGTAGCCCGTCGCCTTAGAGGCGAGCGCCGAAGAACGCGATACCCTGGGGTTTACCTCGATGACCGCGTACTGGCTGCTTTCCGGGTGCAGCGCGAACTGGCAGTTACAGCCGCCCTCTACTCCGAGCGCGGAAATAATATTGAGAGAAGCGCTCCTGAGCATCTGGTATTCCTTGTCGGCAAGCGTGACAGTCGGGGCGATGACGATGCTGTCGCCCGTATGTACGCCGACCGGGTCGAAGTTTTCCATTGAGCATACGGTGATAACGTTGCCCTTGGAGTCGCGCATGACCTCAAATTCAATTTCTTTCCAGCCGGAGATACATTTCTCGACGAGTACCTGCGTAATCGGGGACAGCGCAAGACCGTTCGACGTGATTTCACGCAGCTCCTCCTCGTTTTCCACAATACCGCCGCCGGTACCGCCGAGCGTAAACGCCGGACGGATAATCAGCGGATAGCCGATTTCGTTCGCGAAATCGACGGCGCTTTCCACGTCGGTTACAACCTTGGAGGGGATAACCGGCTGGCCGATTGCCTCCATGGTATCCTTAAACAACTGGCGGTCCTCCGCCTTGTCGATTGTTTCAGGGTTTGCGCCCAAAAGCTTTACGTTATTCCTTTCCAGAAATCCTTCCTTTGCGAGCTGCATGGAAAGCGTAAGCCCCGTCTGCCCGCCGAGCGTGGAAAGCAGGCTGTCCGGCCTTTCCTTCTCGATAACGCGCTTGACCGTTTCAAGCGTGAGCGGCTCGATATATATCTTATCCGCCATGGCGTTGTCTGTCATAATCGTCGCGGGGTTGGAGTTGATGAGGATAACCTCCAGGCCCTCCTCCTTGAGCGCGCGGCACGCCTGGGTGCCCGCGTAGTCGAACTCCGCCGCCTGGCCGATGACAATCGGGCCGGAGCCGATGACCATTACTCTTTTGATGTCTTTATTTAAAGGCATTGTGTACCATTCCTTTCCTTATACAAACGCTTTTTAAGGGCTTCTCTTTACGCTTTCGCGTTCTGTTCCATCAGCTCGATGAACCTGTCGAACAGGTAGGAGGTGTCGAGCGGGCCGCCGCAGGCCTCCGGATGGAACTGTACCGAAAAGGCGGGCATGTCCGTATATTCCACGCCCTCACAGGTGCCGTCGTTGCCGTTTATATGGCTTTCCCTCGCGTTTTGCGGCAGGCTTTCGCCCACTACCGCGTAGCCGTGGTTCTGGCTTGTAATATATACCCGGCCGGTGCGCGTGTCTGTTACCGGCTGGTTCGCGCCGCGGTGCCCGTATTTGAGCTTTTTTGTCGTCGCTCCCTGCGACAGCGCTAAGAGCTGGTGCCCAAGGCAGATACCGAAGGTCGGGATTTTCTCTTTGCACAGCTCATAGAGCTGCTCTATTACCGGCTTGTTTTCCTGCGGGTCCCCGGGGCCGTTTGACAGCATCACGCCGTCTGGGCGCATTTCAATAATTTCCTTCGCGGTTGTGCCGGCCGGAACACACGTAACGTTGCAGCCCTGTGCCACAAGCGCGCGGCGGATATTGTCCTTTGCACCGAAATCCCAAAGCACGACGTTGTATTTTGCGTTTTCCGCCTGATATACCTCGTTTTCTGTTTTTGTAACGGACTTGACCGCGTCCTTCACCTTGTAGGCCTTCAGCTCTTCTATATCCTGCTTTAAATTATCAAGCGAATAGGTAAGCTTGCAGTTCATTACGCCGTATTCGCGCACAATCCTCGTCAGCGCCCTGGTGTCGAGCCCATACATGCCCGGTACGCCTGAGGCTTTTAAAAAGGTGTCAAGAGTACCCTCACAACGGTAGTTAGAAGGTTCTTGACACCTATTTCTTACGATATACGCTTTCAAAGCGGGTTTTTCGCTTTCAAAATCGGAGGGAATCACCCCGTAGTTACCGATTAAAGGGAACGTCTGGATAACGACCTGTCCATAATAGCTGGGGTCGGTGAGTGTTTCGAGATATCCTGTCATCGCGGTAGTAAAGACGAGCTCACCCGTCACTTCATGCTCGGCGCCGAAGCTCTCGCCCTCAAACACCTTGCCGTTTTCCAATACCAGGTATGCCCTGCGGCCCATATATATCAAATCCTTTCCATTAAATACTTCTTTAAAGCCGCGCACAACCGTGCCGCTTCCCGAAAAATGATAAAAAAATTTTTCGGCTTCCGCCTATTATACACAAGCTTTTTGCGCGGTATCCCTACTAACTCTCATACGTGTTGAGCACCTGCTCGGCAACCCTGCGTTTACTTTCACGCATATCCATTGCCTGCTTTTCAAGGTACCGGTGCGCCTGCGGCTCGCTCATTGCAAGGCACTGCATCAGCACCAGCTTTGCGCGGTTGATGAGCTTGATTTCCTCAACCTGGTTCTTAAGCTCCAGGTTTTCTTTTTCAAGCCCGGTAAGCCTTCTCTTCAATACTTCCCACATTTTCACCGTCTGATGGAAATAGCTGCGGCTGACCGGCTTCTGTATGGGGAAAACGCCGTGCTCCTCCAGGCTTTTGCGGCACTGCTCCAGCGCATCGCTTTTGATAAAAAGCAGAACGCCCGCGCGCGTGTTGTCCGCCATATAAAAAGAAAGCTCCAAACCGGAACAGTCGCAAAGCGGCGTATTGATGACAATCAGGTCGAACGCGCCGCCGCGCAGCTTTTCTTTTGCTTCCTGTGAAGAAAACGCAGTGGCCGTACAGCAGTAACCCTCCTCCTCGAGCAGCTTGGACAAGGGTGCTATACTCTGCTGTGTTTTGGATACAATCAACACGCTCTTCACAAGTATCACCATCATATTATTTTAAAGGATAAGACTAAAAAAAGCAATCAAAAATTTATTTAAAATTCCCCTTTTTTTTCGTTGCTTTTCTCTAATGCGCGTTTCTTCACAGGCCGCGCCTTTTGCGCAGGTAGCTGCCCAAGGGTATCTCTCTTTCCGTCCGGGCGAGCAGCCGCTGCATCGGGTGCGGCGCGCTTTCCGCCGGAACACCGTATTCATCGGTAAGCGAGAGGAGCTTTGTTTCAAACGGTACGCCGTCCGGGGGCAAAACGTCGAAGGTGTCCCCGCAGAAGAAGCGGTTGCGCTGTGTAATAAGCGCTTTGCCGTCTATGCTTCCCTCGCAGACGGCAGCAACCTCATATTCCCGGATGTAGCCGCCGTTTTGGACAGTCTGACCGGGCTCCTCCCCGAAAAAGAAGCCGGCCGAATATTCCCTGTGGCTGATTTTATGAACCTCATCCGCAATCCACCGCGGCAATGTATAACCCGGGTTCCCGCCGTTTTCGTAAAAATCGTCAAGCGCCTTACGGTAGGCGTTCGTTACAACCGCCGTATAATAGGCGGATTTTGCCCTGCCCTCGATTTTAAAGCTCGTTACCCCGGCTTTTACAAGCTCCGGAATATGTTCTATCATACATAAATCGCGTGAATTGTACAGGTAAGTGCCCCCGCCGCTCTCCTCTACCGGAAAATACTGACCGGGCCTGCTTTCCTCATACAGATGGTACTTCCAACGGCACGGCTGGGCACAGTCGCCGCGGTTTGCGTCCCTTCCCGTCAAATAAGCGGAAATCAGGCATCTGCCGGAAAACGAAACGCACATCGCGCCGTGGACAAAGCATTCGATTTCAAGCTCCTTTGGCGTCTTAGCCCTGATACCCGCGATATTCTCAAGCGTCAGCTCGCGCGCGAGCACCACACGGGAAGCACCCATATTATAAAAGGCGTTTGCGCTCTCAAAATTGACAATGCCCGCCTGGGTTGAGATATGCAGCTGCACACGGGGCGCGTATTTTTTCGCCAATGTAAGCACGCCCATATCCGCTATAATCAGCGCGTCCACGCCCGCGTTCTGCACAAACTCCAAAAACTCCGGCATACGTAATATTTCCTCATTGGAGGGCAGGGTGTTGCAGGTCAGGTATACCTTGACCCCCTGCGCGTGCGCAAGGCTTACGGCGTTACGAAGCCCATCGTTATCAAAATTTTTCGGCGCGGTGCGCATGCCGAACTCCCGCCCCGCAAGGTAAACGGCGTCCGCGCCGAAGCGCAGCGCGCTCAAAAGGCACTCCGTTTCGCCTGCGGGCGCGAGTATTTCATGCCGTTTATTAATGGTTTCCATAGAAGCAGTCCCCGCTTTTCCTTGTTTTCAGCCTTACGCTATAAGAAAGGGCGTACAAGTTAAGCTGTACGCCCTTTGATTTTACCGGAATTTCCGTATCAGTCGAGAAGCCCCGCTTCCCTCATGTTCTGCTGGTGCTCGTAATACGTATACGCGTAGAATGCCTCAGCCGGGGAATTTTCCGTTGCCGCCTTATGACAGAAGTAATAATAGCCCGTATCCTTCGGGTTGAGCGCCGCGTTGATTGCGACCGAGCCCGGGTTACAGATTGGTCCCGGAGGAAGCCCTGTAATATCGTACGTGTTGTATTTGCTCTTGAACGTATCCTTGACATCCTTCGGAATATCCTCCAGCGAGGAATACGGATAATAAATCGTTGCGTCAGATTTGAGCTTGTTCAGGTCGCCGTCGCCGTATTCGTTCGTACCGTCCCATTTGTCTGTCGCAAGCCTGTTGTAGAAAATGGAGGATACATAATACATATCTTTTTCATCGGCTGCCTCCGCCTGTACGAGGGACGCCATGTTGATTAAATCGTCGACCGTCATGCCCTTGAGCTTTGCAAGCTCGGCGACGCTCATTTCCTCATCATAGCCGGAAAACTTCGTCTTGTTCTTAAAGACCTTTTTATTAAAGTTGTCGAGGAACTTGACGATGACGTCCTCCGCCTCCTCATTGACATAGAACACATAGGTGTCGGGGAAGAGATAGCCCTCGAGCTTATATACCCGGTTCTCATTCTCTCCGATTGCCTTGATAAAATCATAGTCCTCGTCGAACGCGTCGGAATTGCAGGCCTTTAAGAAATCCTCCGCTTTACAAACGCGCTTTTCCTGCAGAAGCTTTGCGCATTCGCGTACGGTCAGGCCCTCCTGGAACTGGACGGAAACGACCTCTCTCGGCCCGGAATTGTAAAGCAGGTAATTGAGGATGGCCTCGTAGTCCATGTTCGTGTCCATATTATAGCTGCCCGGCAGAAAGCCCTTGGTCGATTTTGTAACCGTTGCGTATGCTTTGAAGAAAAACGGCTCGTTGATTACGCCGTTTTCGCTCAGGATTTCCGTTACCTGGTCGAGCGTTGCGTTTTCGGGAATCGTAACGAGCGTCTTATTTTCCTCCGAGCGGGAAACCGCAAGCAAATCGTTTACGCCGGTCACAAGGAACATACCCAGTACAACCGCGACAAGCGCGACCATTGCAAGCCATACAAACCGGAAAAGGCAGCCGTTGCGCTCCGCCTTTTCCTTTTTACGTTTCTTCACGGATTTTTTATAGTTTTTCAGCGCTTCCTTTTCCGCTTTGTCCATGCGCTGTTTCTGCTCTTCCCCGCTGAAGCTCGTAATGTCCTCGGTGATGGCCTGAGGCACTTCCTTTTCGGCATGTGTATCGTTCAAAATGGCGTCTACGACGTCGTCTTCGGGCATACGCCTGCCAAACGGCTCCGTTTCGTCTTCGCTGAAAGCCGCGGGTTCGTCCGCCAAATCGTCAATGGAAAGCCGGAAGCTTTCAATCTTTTTTTTGCGCGCCTGAGCGATTTCCTGTTCTTCCGGAGTGCCGTCGCCCGACAGGTACCCATTTTCATTTTTCGGGGTGTAATCCTCGTTCATAAAGAATCCTCCTGTGCCGCGGAATACTCCGCAGGCATGGATAAATTTAATTTAAATATCATTATACCATAAAAAGAAGGAAAATTTACCTAAAATTCAAAAAATTTCAGCTTTTTCCATCAGAACGCTTTTCTTTATGGATTTTACGGAAATACCGTTCCGTTACCAGCAAGTCTACCGGCCTGTCGTAAAAGCCGTGCGGAAGCTCCCATTTCACACACGCGCTGTAGCAAATACCGATTTTGCAGCCGCCAAAATCGTTGAGGAAACGGTCGTAATACCCTTTCCCATAGCCCAGCCTATACCCTTCCGAATCGAAGGACAGGCCGGGTACGATACACACGCCTTCGGAAAAATCAGTAACCTTCTCGCAGACCTCCGGCTTCGGCTCTAAAACGCCAAAGGTTCCCTTTTCCAAATCTTCAAGAGAAGAAATGTAATAGAAGTCCATCAGGCTGCCTTCCGTAATGCACCGGGGCGCGGCGACCTTTTTTCCGTCTGCAAGCGCCCGCAGGATTATCTGCTTTGTATCGACCTCAATATCCTTCGAGACATAAACAAAAAACTGCCCGCAGCTTTTATACTGCCAAAGGGAAAACAGGCGCTTCCTGATATCGGCGTCCATTTTTTCCCTTTTTTCCGGCTCCATATTTGCGCGCTGCTTTTTAATTTTAGAGCGCAGCTGTATCTTGATTTCCCTGATATTTCTTACGGGCATTGGAGAGCCGCCCTTACCTCGGCGGATATTTCCTTACCCGCCATTTTTTCTACGGCGAGCAGCGCAAATTCCACCGTCGCCCCCGCGCCCTTCCCGGTTATGATTTTTCCGTCTGCCACAGCCGGGGCGCCGGTTATCCTTGCGTTTATAAGCTCCTTTTCAAAGGAAGGAAAGCAGGTAGCATTCTTGCCGTCCAAAAGGCCCATGTGCGCTAAAATAGAGGGCGCCGCGCAGATTGCGCAGATAAAACGCTCGTTTTCCACACAATAACGCACACAATCCTGAACTGCTTCCGACTGTTCAAGATTGCGTGTACCCGGCATTCCGCCGGGCAGGACGACAGCGGTTATCGTATCTTTTTCAATCTCAGCTTCCGTCATATCCGCAACGACCGTAATACCGTGCGAGCCGGTAACCTGTTTTGTCCCTACGCCCGCCGTGCGCACATCGAGCTGCGCACGCCTTAAAATATCCACGGTCGTAAGCGCCTCGGTTTCTTCAAAGCCGTCGGCAAGAAAAACATATATCATGTGTCGTACCTCCTTTTCAGTCAAGCGCCAGCCCCAGGTAGGGGCAGCGCATAGCGGCGGGCGGCAGCGCGTCCTTGCAGAGGGGCATAATCATGCCGAAGCGCGCCACTCTGCCGCCGCTGCCGAGAAAACCCGGCAGCTTCAGCCGGTAAAGCTTTGCAGGAACCTGCATAGCAAACGTTTTGAGCAAAGCTTTTAAATCCGCGTCCCTACAGATAATTTCATGCGCATAGACTTCCTGTCCCTCGCGCATATAATAAACCGCGCCCTTGTCTGCCGTAAACAGCGCGCCGCCGTACTGTCCCGAAAGCCTTTGGGCAAGCGCAAGATGGCTGCTGTCCCACAAAAGGCTTCCGTTTTGCTCTAACAATATATTAAACCGTAAACCGGCCAGCTTGTCAAATGAACATTTTATGACCTTGCACGTCTCTTCCGGCAGGCTAAGCAGCCGCGGCTGCGTCACCGCGGTACATTTTGCACGGAATACGGGCCTGTACCCAAACCGCGCGTAAAACTGGTACAGCCCCCTGCCCGCGGGCAGCAGCGCGGAATACCTGTCGCCGCGCGCGGCGGCACAGGATAGCGCGTAACGAATCAGCCCGTTCATGAGCCCCCTGCCGCGGTATTTCGGGAGCGTACCCGCCGCAAACAGGTAATGCGCCTGTACCGCGCGCCCATTTTCTGCAGCCTGGGATGGCAGCAAATAGAGCGCGGCCGCGATTTCCCCGCCGCACAGAGCGGCATAGCCGTACCGGGCCAAGCCATATTCCTCAAATAAAACGCGTACCGCCTCGTCCTTTTCCTCAAAGCAGGTTTGGTAGAGCCGTTTGAGCTCCTCCGCTCTCTCCTGCGGCGCTGTCAGATAGGCGCTCATTGCGCACAGCCCTCATATTCTTCCAGCAATATGCTCGGCCTGTAAGAAAGCTTTGCCTTGCGCAGCCCTTCGATGCCGAGGTCCTCTTCCCTGTTGATGTACTTATACCCTGTAAGTTCCCTTGCAAAAAAGTTGTTGATTGCGGTATACAGCCCGTCGTAGCCGGGCAGCGCTTTTTCAAAATGCACGACAAATACGTCATTGCAGACACGTTCCCCAGCCGTCATCGCGACAGGCTTTCCGTCTATTTTAATAATGGCGCCCTGAAAGCCCAGCTCGTCGAAATACCGAAACGCCTCCCTGATTGCACATATTTCATGCGTCAGGCCGTTGTCGCTGCCGAGCACGTTCTGCTCGCACCAAAGCTTAGAAACGAGCAGTGCGTCTTTTTTATTATCATTGTTAATCAGCTCAAACGTGTAATCGTACTGGTTTTTGAATTTAGAGATATGGTTGCGTTTGCCGTGGTATTTCCGACCTTTGAGCTCCGCCAAATCCTCCGCGAGGTAAATATACTCAAAATAGTCGCGGTCCTCCCGGAAAGTAAAATCGCCGGGGAAGCAGGCTTCGAGCAGCTCCATCTGCTCCTTGGTCACACCGCCAAAGCAGGGCTTGAGCCCACGCTCCCGCGCGTCCTCCATCAGCGCGCCGAGCGCTTCCTTCATATCGCCCTGGCCAACGGGAAACGCGTAGCGAATGGTCTTTTCGTCTTTTCCAAAGGTTTTCAGGACAAAATCCCTGTAACGGCAAATTTTTATATGGTACATGCCGCGCCAGACAAAATTCGTCCCGAACGCGACGTCATAGCTCAAAAGGGTCTTATCCCTGCCCTCGCGTTCGACCAGCTCGTTTACCCACAGCCTGTCCTCTATCGTCGGTTCCTTAAATTCCAGCATTTTAGATAATCCCTCAGCTTTTTAATTTGTTAAGACGGCCTGCGCCGCTGTGAGCACGTCCCGCCCGATTTCTTCAATCGCGCGCGGTTGTTCCCCCCGCGCGCAGGATATGATTTTCCAGCCGTACCGTTTTGCCGCGTAAAGCGCGGACTGCCGGCATTGCGCTAAGAAAGCGCGGTTGCTTTCGTGTAAATCCTTCTTGCTTTCATCGCCGCCGTAGCGCAGCGACATAAGCTTTTGTGAAACATCCGGCGGCATGTCGAGATATATCACCAGGTCGGGCTGCGGAATCTCTAGCTTCTGATATTCAAAATCCTCAATCCAGCCGAGAAAATTGTCCCACTGTGACGTTTCAACCTTAGTAAGCTGATATATCGCATTGGAGGTCGCATACCGGTCTGCAAGTATAATTTTGCCGCTATGATAGTCGCTTTCCCAAAACTGCCGGTAGCTTGCGTACCGGTCGACCGCGTAAAACGCCGACGCCGCATAAGCGTTGACGTCATCCGGCTTATCGCCGAACACGCCGTCGAGGTACATCCGCACGAGCGCTGACGACGGATTGTCATAATCCGGGAAGGTAAGCTTTCTTACCTCTTTTCCCATTCCTTCAAGCCTTTCCTCAAGCAGCCGTGCCTGCGTCGCCTTGCCGCTGCCGTCGAGCCCTTCTATTACAATCAGCTTTGCCATTACCGCTCCGCCTTCTCCCGCATCTTTGCAAACGCTTCCCTGACCTCTTTTGCCTTTCCACAGGTCATTTTCCCTTCTGTGCAGCCGCCTCGCGTGCAGGGCGGGCCCGCTTTCTTAAAGAGCGAGGGCGCGGCCTCCAGGCATAGGCTCAGCATCTGCATGGCGACGTCGCGTATTTCCCACTGCGCCCGGTTGCAGCAGCGGTGGGAGAAAAAGTTCATCAGGCTGCGCGCGTTGAACGTACAAATCATTTTTGTACAGCAGGCGTTCGGCAGAACGAAACGCGCGTCCTCAATGGCCTGCTTCTCCGCTTTTTTTGCCGCTTCCTTCTCATCAAGCCCATTGCGCATATATTCTTTTTGATGCTTTTCTTTTAATATAGCGGTTATCCTATCGTAATGGCGCTGGTCCTCCTCCATCGCGCGGAGGAACTCCTCCCTTGCCTGCGGCACAGCCGCGATTTCAGGCGGCAGAACGTACTCAAACTGCGCCTCCGTGACATACCGCTGGCTCTGCACGCTGTAGGAAGCAAGCCTGTGGCGCGTAATCTGCGCGAGCAGCGCGCGGGAAACGCCCTCGATGCCGAACGTAAAGCTCGCGTGTTCAATTGGGCTTTCGTGTCCGATTGCCGCCAGCATGTCCACAAACGCGGACGTCTTTTCCTCAGTTAGCCCATCCTTTACGGTTGCAATGTCCGACGGCGAGTAGCAAAGCTTCGCCGCGCACGCGACCGTCTGCTCCGGATTCGGCGTAAAAGCTAATAATGTGACCTTGGCTGGCATTGTCGTTCCCCATTTCCTATTCATTTTATTTTTTCGCATATATGAAGGATTATAACAGGTTTTCCGCTTTTCTACAACAACCGGCAGAAAAAAACAAAAAAGCGCGCCGGGCCGTAAGACTCCGGCGCGCCGATTGCGCGATTATTTCTTTTTTTCATTTTCTGAGCTGCCGCGCAGCTGCAGCAGTACATTTTTGAGCTTTTCTGGGATGGGTATTATCGCCGCGGCGTTTTCCAAAATGGAGATTCCCTCATTACAGATAAAAAACATGATTGTAATTTCACGCAGGGGGATATTTTCCGGCAGAACGCTTTGCAGCACGACCGCCGCGCCGACAACAATCAAAATCAGCATCTTTTTAAGCAGCCCGCGGTAGCTGATTTCACTGGACAGCTTTTTTAAATAAATTGCTTTGACTACGCCTGTAATATAGTCGATTACAATCAAAGCGGTCAGCGCGGAAATCAGGCTGTCCCAGCCACCCCAGAAGGAAATCAAAAAGCCCCCGATTACTCCCGTACCCATACTCAATTTATTCCAGACATTGCTCATTACCCACACAGCTCCCGTCAAAAGCAATGGTAACGGCGTTTCATCATACCGTATACTTTAAGTCGACCCAACCGGTCACCTCGCCGGCTTTTCCAATATTTTTTCTGCTGTTCGTAATCCGAACCCTGCCGCTTACGACCTCGTCGTCCCAGCGGTAGTAGGTTCCGCTGACCTGTGTCGACTGCTTGGCGGCAGTCGCGCTTACATACAAAGGCGTTTTTTCAAGCTTCAGGGCTTTTGCCTGTGTCTGCGGCGTATAAACCTTTTTTCCCTTGCTGTCAAATACATAATAGCCGGAATTTTTATCTGCCATGTCCTTTGCGTGCTGGAGCACGGTAAACGCGCCGATTTGAGTTTTCACGTCGTCCCACGCTTTTCTCACGCGGTACATTTCTTTGGTTACATCCCCGTTGTCGTTTGAGCCGCCTTCCGGCTTGTATGCCACGCCGTAAAAGCTGCACACACCCTTTGCTATGGCTTCCCCGATTTTTTCGGTGTTGCCGATAATAAAAGCCGCGCCCTCCTTTGTATCGTGAAATTCCACCTCGGTATATACGGCGGTGGCGGACGTCGCGTTCAGCTCATAAAGCTCTTTGTTTGTACGTATCGTGTAATCGCCGCCCGGCGTAATTGGGCCTACGCTGTTTAAAATGGCTTTGCCCGCACGGTAATTGTCCCCGTCGGAGCTGTAAAGCATCACAAGCGTTCCGCCCGTCGTTTTTCCGTCAAAGGCGTTGGTATGGATTGGCATATGCAAATCCGCGCCCCATTCATTGCTTTCTCTTACGCTTACGTACATCGACTGCCCCTGCGGCGCTTTCTTCACAGAAAATCCACAGCGGGCAAGCGCTTCCTTTGCGGAGGCGGCAATTTTATTGCATTGTATCATTTCATTCGTATCGCCCACAGCGTATTTGTTGTTATCCTGGTTACTGGGCGACAAATATATTTTTCTTGCCACAGTCAAACTCCTTTAAGTTAAAGCCGCTTAATCGTTTGATAAGCGGCTCCATACCCGTCATGATGGATATGTTCCGTTATGCGGGTATGTAATTTACAGGCATATCGTTATTGTTTTTCCAGCAGCGCAATACGCGCTTCAAGCGATTTTGATAACGCTGCAAGCTCCTGATAAGCGGCGTTCAGGTCGCGTTCATACGTCATGGACAGCTCTCCGGCACTGCAGCTGTATACGCTGCCGGAAAGCCTAATAGAAACAGGTGCAAGCCGCTTTACCTGCGGGGTTTTGAGCGGTACAACCGCATATGCGCCGCCAAAATAGGCGAGTACCTTTTCCTTCGCCTGCACCGCCGTGTCGCTGTTTGTGATACCGAGCAGCTCTTTTGAAAAAGTTAACTGCAGTTTCCCCTGCCAATCCGTTACGGCGGTATCTGTAACGGTCCCGTTGTGACAGAAATAATACCGTTTATTTGCAGGGCTTACCGCAGACGTTATCCAGACCACGTTTCCCGACTGCTCTGTATAGCTGAACAGCCAGCCGGCCGTCATGGGAACTACCGTACAGCTTTCAGTTTTCAAGCCCGACAGAATATCATAGGTGTCCCGAAATTCATTTTGCGGCGTACTGTATAAGGCAAGCTCCTGCGGCAGGCTATAGCTTTGCTCCGTATACATTTCATAAGGGAAATCGGGCGATTCACCCGGCGTTGCCCAAATACGGCAGGTGAAATCGCTGGAAAACGTTGTGTTTTCTGAAATCCACAGAGGATTCCCCCTCCAGTCGGGAACTCCATTGGGAAAATACTTTGTCTGTGTTTTAAACGCGATGGGCGTATCCGGCATAAAATATACGCCGGGACCCGCCGAGCTTCCGGTAAGCACCTGGATATGGAGGGTAAATGGAACGTCGAAGCGCGCAAGCTTTTCAAAGACATAGAGGTTTGTCCCCGTACACGTTCCGCTGATAGAAATCAGGCCGCCGTCACAGGCTACGGTCAGGCCCCCTTCTGTACGCCGGTCCTCCTTCAGCTTTAACAGGTTGCGCCCGTTTTCCATACAGGCGGACACGATCGATGCCGACAGTACCTGCGTGCCGTCCGCCCCTTCATTGAGGCTTGATTCTCCTTTTACTATTAACTGATGGAGCCTTGTCCCGGCCACACCCTGCTCGGCTGTCACAAGCCTTCCGCTTTTTGTTTCCGTCAAAACGCTGGTACTCACGCCGTCGAGCTGCCGCACGCCGTTTTTGTCGAATGCAAAAACCGTGCCGGCGCTGCTGTGGGTAAGGGCTACCCCACCATCATCATATGCGCGCAGCGCGTAACTGTCCCCGCTTAAGGTGTTGCCGATTTCAAGAACCTTCTCAGAATCGAGCGGCAGGCTGTATTTCTCTAGCTCTATGCGCCGTTCAATATAGTCCCTGCTGTCCTGCGAAAGCTTATCGGCTGTCACCGCGCCCGCCACGATTTTATCAGCCGTCACACAGTTTTTGGCAAGCTTATCGCCGTTTACGCATTCCGGCTCGATTTTGTCCGCCGATACGCAGTACCTGCCGAGGCTTTCGTTCAAAATCCCCTGGTTTACAAGCTGCCGCGAGCCGATGCAATGCTCCGCAATTTTTTCAGCCGTGACCGCATTGTCCGATAAATGCCCCGTTTCCACACAGCTTTCCGTCAATTCTCCCTGGTCGCCCTTCTCCCCCTTGGAGGAAATACCGCTGTCCTGATATACGCCCGTAGCCTCGCGGTAGAAAAACCAGTTGCCGTTTTCGCCGATGACAGGAGCTTTCAGGGATGCCTGCCTGATTGCGTCTAGCTTCTCGTTTACTTTTTGTTCCAGCTCCTCAAATTCTGTGGGAATCTGAGGAGGGTTGGATACTTCGAGCGATTCCAGCACCAGAAAAAAGTCTGAGCTGCTGTGCCAGATTTCTTCCTCGCCCTTATAAACCTTGAGCTGCGCCTGCACGATTCCGTCTTCAAAAATGTGCTCCCTTCGGATATTCCAGCAAAGTGTCCCGCCGTTTTGCCCCCCGTACGGCTCCAGGACAAAAAAGTTTTCCGCGCCGCTTTTGAAGCGGAGAAACAGCCGCACCCGCATATCCTCGCTGAAGCCGCCGGAAATAAAAAATTCCCTTTTTTCTGCGAGATGATCGCCCAGGAAGCCCAAAACCCGTTCCTCTTCCGGGATAATCATTTTTTTGTTTTGTACGCTTATCAAATTTGCGCGCCCCCTTTCATAATCCCTTGCAAAAAAGAAAAAGTTGACCAAACGAGGTCAACTTTTGACATGCAGAAAATACTTTTAAAGAGCACGAATAAATATATTAGCGTTTCTAAAAGAAAAAAACGGACGCCCGAAGGCGCCCGTTCCTCTTAATATTCTTCGTTATTTCGCGTATTCGATTGCCCTGCTTTCCCTTAAGATATTCACCTTAATCTGTCCGGGATATTCAAGGTCCGATTCAATCTTCTTGCAGATTTCCCTTGCGAGCGGTACCATTCTCTCGTCGTTTACAACCTCAGGCTTTACCATAATGCGGATTTCGCGGCCTGCCTGGATTGCAAAGCAGCTTTCCACTCCGACGAACGAGGAAGCAACCTCTTCGAGCTTCTGCAAGCGTTTGATGTAATTTTCAAGGTTTTCGCGGCGCGCTCCCGGCCTTGCGGCGGAAATCGCGTCGGCTGCCTGTACCAGGCACGCAACGACCGTCTTTGCCTCCACGTCGCCATGATGCGCGTGGATTGCGTGGATGACCGCTTCGCTTTCCTTATATTTCCTGGCAACCTCCACGCCGAGCTCGATATGCGAGCCCTCCATCTCGTGGTCAAGCGCCTTTCCTATGTCGTGCAAAAGGCCCGCGCGTTTTGCGACCGTCGGGTCCATGCCGAGCTCGCTTGCCATCATGCCGGCAATATACGCGACCTCAAGCGAATGCTTGAGCACGTTCTGGCCGTAGCTTGTGCGGTAGCGCAGGCGTCCAAGCAGCTTGACAAGCTCCGGGTGGATACCGTTGACGCCCGCCTCAATAACGGCGCGCTCGCCTTCTTTTTTAATGGTCGTTTCGACCTCTCTTCTGGCCTTCTCCACCATTTCTTCGATTCTTGCCGGGTGGATTCTGCCGTCGGAAATCAGCTTTTCAAGCGCGACCCTGGCAACTTCCCTTCTCACCGGCTCAAAGCTCGAAAGCGTAATTGCCTCCGGCGTATCGTCGATAATCAGGTCGACGCCCGTGAGCGTTTCAATCGCGCGGATATTTCTGCCCTCGCGTCCGATAATCCTGCCCTTCATCTCATCGTTCGGGAGCGGGACGACGGAAACCGTGGCCTCAGCTACATGGTCAGCCGCACAGCGCTGGATTGCAAGGGAAATGACGTTTCTCGCTTTATTCTCCGCCTCGTCCTTGAGCTGCTGCTCATAATCGAGGATTTTAACAGATTTTTCATGCGTGAGCTCATCCTCGAGCTCTTTGAGCAGGTAATCCTTCGCCTGCTCAGCCGTATAGCCGGAAATGCGTTCGAGCATCTCAAACTGGCTCTTTTTGACCATTTCGGCCTCATTGAACTTTTCTTCCGCCGCTTTCAGCTTCTTCGCGACGTTTTCTTCCTTGACTTCCAGATTTTCAAGCTTTTTGTCGAGCGTTTCTTCCTTCGACTGGATTCTGCGCTCCTGGCGCTGAACCTCTCTTCTTCTGTCCGCCAATTCCTTGTCCGCTTCGTTTCTCAAGCGGTGGATTTCATCCTTGCCTTCTAAGATGGTTTCCTTCTTTTTGGCTTCCGCCGTTTTCAGCGCGTCGCTAACGATTTTTTTAGCTTCCGCCTCTGCTGAGCCGATTTCCGCCTCGGCAATTTTTTTCCGGTGGTTGATTCCCGCAAAAAAAGCAACGGCGCCGCATGCGGCCGCGATGACGACGATTAAAACTATCGCCAACCATAAATCCATCTGAATTGACACCTCCTTGATTTGATTTTTCATCGTTTTCATAATTGTTAGAAAGATAAAAGGAATCAACTCAAGAAAGCCGTTATTACGGATAATATTCAATTGTCTGCAAAAAATAAACACAACAAGCCCCCTGCCCTTGGGGACAGGGACAATGTATCTCATCCGCGGCTCAGCGCGGTCAGTTACACAGATTGGTTTATCTATATTATAACGGCCTCTTAAGAGTCCAATTAAAAAAAACAAACGGCGGTTTTCCCGCGTTTGAGCAGATTTCCACAAAACAAACGCACCCATCCCAGACCGGGCGGTGCCAATTTTGCGGTTATCTTTATCTATTTTATATTCAATCGCTGCGAAAGTCAAGGATTATTTGTATATATATGTATAAAAATGCATATAAAAATCAACCCATTCCCACGTAAAAAAACGGCAAATCTTATAAAAAAGTCCCGTTTCATCGCATTTTTTGCGTTATAATAAATTCAAACGGCCCTATGACTGGAAAAAGATAAAAAATTTTTGTTAAATTTTTGTCAAAGCCTTGTATTCTCCGTAAAAATGCTATATGATAGGGATGCTAACCAAAAGTTTCAAATTTCAGGAGGTAAATCTTATGTCAGTAAAAGTTGCTATTAACGGTTTTGGCCGCATCGGCCGTCTTGCTTTCAGGCAGATGTTCGGCGCAGAGGGCTACGAGGTTGTCGCGATTAACGACCTTACAGATGCGAAAATGCTCGCTCACCTTTTAAAGTACGACTCCGCTCAGGGCCGTTACAACAAGCCTGTAGAGGCAAAAGAAAACTCCATCGTCGTAGACGGAAAAGAAATCACCATTTATGCCAAGGCGAACGCCGCTGAGCTGCCCTGGGGCGAGCTCGGAATCGACGTCGTTCTCGAGTGCACAGGCTTCTACTGCTCCAAGGCGAAAAGCCAGGCTCATATAGACGCAGGCGCCAAGAAGGTTGTCATCTCCGCTCCGGCCGGAAACGACCTCAAGACAGTCGTTTACAGCGTGAACGAGGACACCCTGACGAAGGAAGATACCATCATCTCCGCCGCTTCCTGCACAACCAACTGCCTCGCCCCGATGGCAAACGCACTCAATAAGCTCGCTCCCATCAAGAGCGGCATCATGAGCACAATCCACGCTTACACGGGCGACCAGATGGTTCTCGACGGACCGCACAGAAAGGGCGACCTCAGAAGGGCGCGCGCAGCTGCTGTCAACATCGTACCGAACTCCACGGGCGCCGCGAAGGCAATCGGCCTGGTTATCCCGGAGCTTAACGGAAAGCTCATCGGCTCCGCGCAGCGCGTACCGGTACCGACAGGCTCCACCACCATCCTCACCGCTATCGTAGAAGGAACCGTTACGGTTGACCAGATCAACCAGGCGATGAAGGCTGCTTCCTCCGAGTCCTTCGGCTACAACGAGGACCCGATTGTTTCCTCCGACGTTATCGGCATCACCTACGGCTCCCTGTTCGATTCCACCCAGACCATGGTCATCAACCTCGACAACGGCACGAGCGAGGTTCAGGTTGTTTCCTGGTACGACAACGAGAACAGCTACACCAGCCAGATGGTAAGGACTATCAAATATTTCGCAGAGCTGTAATTATTTATTATAATTTGCATATGAAACGGGACGGAGCGCTGCTCCGTCCCGTTTTTTCGTTTATTTACAAGCTGCTGTCCGTTATCCGAACATACCGCCGCAGCGGGTATTCCCCGTCGTGCGTGTCCGCGCAGGTAACGCCGGACATATCACCCGCGCCCGTTACCCGGTCGGCGCCCGCCTTGAGCAACAGTATAGTTAACTCCTGTCTTTCTTCCTCCCCGCAAAGCAGCCCGGCCGTTTGTAAATATCCTTTTTTCCGGCGCAGCACCGGGATAATTTCTTCACGCGCAAGCCGCTTGACCAGGCAGTTGCCAAACATCATGGAAAGCGCAAGCTCACTGTCCGTACAGGCCAAAAGGCTGCACCCCTTGCCCCTGTAAACCCGCTGCGCCTCCTCCTTTTGCCCCGACACAAGCGATTCCAGCTTTTGATGGTAAAGGCGCAGGGAAATTTCCGCCTGTGCGCCTGTGCTTTTTACTGGATATACCCGCGCGGCCTCCTCCAAAACCGGCAAAAACCGCCGGCAGAAGGCATATATATCCTCCATGCTGTCCGTATCGATATAAACCGTCTGGCATGAGCTGCAAAGCAGCTGCTTCGTCTCCATTATATGGCGCGCAAGCTGCCGCAGCTCTTCTTCGGAGGGCTCGCCGGACAGGTATGCAAAGCTCAGCTTATGGCCCCATTCAACCAGCCTTGCGCCCACAGGCGCCATACCGCGCACGGCGGAAACCGCCGCGTCCCCGCCCCATACGACGATGCCGTCCGACATCTCCGCCATCCGTTTCATCGCGCCAATATCTGAGGACGGCGTGTCGAACACATAAATATAGTCGGTAAGCGCAGGAGCTAGCGCAATCAGCTCACAGAGAATCCTGATTGAAAGCCCGTCGTCCGCCTGCGGCAGCTTTAAAATATTGATGTTGCCCGTCAGTAAGCCTTCGGCTGCGCTGTAGGCCGGAAGACCGTCTACGTTGCCCGCGGCGATATGAAACAGCACGCCGAGCGGCATTACGCGCTTTACGATTGACCTGTCCGCGCGTACGGGACGAATTTCTTTTTCTAATAAAAAATCCCTGCCGAGCTCCGTTTCCAGCTTAAACAGCAGGCTGTCGCGTTTGAGCAGGGATACGGCCTCGCTTATTTTTTCTTCAATTCCCTCAATATCGAGCATCGCAATCAGTTCGTCATATGCGCCGCCTTCAATTTTTTCCGCGAGCCTGTCAAACGCGCCGATTACATATTCAGGACCGGGCGGCTCCTTTGAAAGCGTTTCATTTATGTGGGCCTCCATGCGGCCGAGCAGCTCGCTTTGCACGTCCGAACCATAAAGCTTCCCCTTAAAGAGTATCATAGCTCCAGCCCCTTCAGCAGCTCGGCGGCTCCCGCCGCGCATGTTTTGATGTCGTTAAGCCCAACACGCCCGATGATTTCAAGATACGGCGACCCTATCCCGCAGCCGCATTCTCCCGCGTCGTGCAGCACGCCCAAATCGTCCGTCATCACACTGAGCACAGGCGCGCCGTATACCATGGGCGTCAGCAAGTTTAAAAGCCCCGTCTCCCCGTTTTTTACCGGCTCGAACGTATTGACGTCGCGGATGATTACGCGGCTGTACGCAGGAATATGAAAATGGTGGTTTTTGCAGTCGCAATATAATATCGGGTGCTCAACCGCGCCAAAAAATTCCCGGATGTCCCCTTCCTCAATCCCCAGCACCTTTTGCGCCAGTTCATACAGGATACGCTTGTCCACCTGCTCCTGGTAAAACTGCTTCCAGCCTCCGCCGAGCAGGATACGCGAGCCTTTTTTCAGCTTTAGAGCAACACCCTGTTCGTCCATGGATTTCAGCAAAAAATACGTATAGGACGGGAATCCGACCAGGCGCACGGGAAAGGGTGCGCGGCTGTATTTTATAAGCGCGCCGATTATCCCGTCCAAATCCGCCTTATATCCGCCGTCTTTGTATTTTAAGGCATATTCCCGGTGGATTGCGGGCGTAAACAGCGTCGCGCCGAACGCCGTTTTCGTTACCGCCGTTTGGTTTCCTTTATGGCGCTTGTACCCAAGCAGTACATAATTTGCGGGAACCGCGGAAAAAAATCCGTGCAAACGGCCGAGCCGCAGCACCATTTTCAGCCCGCAGTACAGGCCGTAGGTATCGAACGCAATCCGGCTCATTTTCCCGCTTGTGCCGGAGGAGGTCGCCTCTACCGGCGTTCTGCCCCTCGGCATCGACAAAAGCTCATGCGATTTAAAAAAGAGCGTCGGCAAAAAAGGCAGGCGCGCAAGGTCTTCATATTCCCTTAGCTGCTCCGGCGCAAATCCAAAGCCGTCCAGAATTTTGCGGTATTGCCCACAGCGGCTATACTGGTATGCGCAGTTTTCCCGCATAGCGGAAAGAAAAAGCGCGTTCGTTTCCTCTAACGAATAGGGCTGTTTTATAGAAAACAGCTTTCCGCGGCTGCTCATTTGCTTCTCCCCCTTTTTCTATTAAAGGCCGGCTCCCGCAATGTCTATTAAATAAAAATTACCAACAGGCCCATACCCGTAAAATCCGCTTTTTTCTATATAGCATACCGTTTTATCCCCTGTGGTTTTATTATAAAGGATAAAGCAGAAAAGGGCAATCGGACTCGTGTGGTGAATTTCTCTCTCATACAAAGCACGGCTTTCTGCCAACAATTGTTTTTGCTAAGCCCGCATACTTTATGGTAAGATAAACATATCGGATTACTATGAATTTTAAAAGCCAGAAAAATTATGCTGTGTATTGCGCGCCCTTTTCGCCTTTTCGACAGAGCCGTGATGGTATGATGGACGTGTTTTCGCAAATTGCCCATTTCCCGTCATCATAACGGCGGTTAGCGCTATACAGCGCCGGTTTTTGGTACAACACAAAAATTTTACTAAATTATGTGGAATTAAAATTTTAAAATCTATTGAATTTTTACCGAAACATTGCTATTATATTATGGAGAGATTGTATATATTGGCAAAAAAACAGGAAAAATCTTGCACGGCTTTTTTGTACGAGGTTTTATTCTTTTTTCACGTTTGGGGAAATATCAAGGCTGAACCGATATATACATTACAGAATGCGGAAGGAGAAAATTTTATGGCAGGCGAAAAAACAACGGCTACCGAAACAAAGGTAGATTCACGTTCCCCTCTCGAATTGTTCCTTGCGGGAGAGAGCGTCAACGCATACGAATATATGGGGGCGCATAAATGTTACCGGGACGGGCTGGACGGTGTGGTATTCCGCGTATGGGCGCCGAACGCCCTGACGGTTTCCGTCGCGGGCGACTTTAATAGCTGGGACAACATGAAAAACTACATGGAGCGTGTGGACGGCACGGGCGTATGGGAATGCTTTATCCCGCACGTCAACCAGTACCAGGCGTATAAATATTGTGTGGAAACGCCCTGGTTTGAAAAGCTCTATAAAACCGACCCGTACGGCTACCACTGCCAGACGCGCCCCGACAACGCGACGCTCTATTACGATTTGGACGGCTTTGAATGGACCGACGCAGACTGGCAGGAAAAGAAAGCGGAAAAGCCGCACTACGAACAGCCGATGAACATTTACGAGGTACACGCGGGTTCCTGGAGGCTGGGTGAAGACGGCTCGCGCTACAGCTACCGAAAGCTTGCCGACGAGCTGATTCCTTACGTCAAGGATATGGGCTATACGCATATTGAATTCATGCCGATGACGGAATACCCGTTCGACGGTTCGTGGGGCTACCAGGTAACAGGCTACTTTGCCCCAACGTCCCGCTACGGTACGCCGCACGACTTTATGTATTTTGTCGACAAATGCCACGAGCAGGGTATCCAGGTCATTCTCGACTGGGTTCCGGCGCACTTCCCGCGCGACGCGCACGGCCTTGCGAAGTTCGACGGCACCTGCTGCTATGAATACGCCGACACGCGCAAGGGCGAGCATAAGGAATGGGGCACGCTCGTTTTTGACTACAGCCGCTTTGAGGTAATTAGCTTTTTGATGTCGAGCGCCATGTTCTGGCTCGACAAGTACCATATCGACGGCATCCGCGTGGACGCGGTAGCCTCGATGCTGTACCTCGATTATAACCGCCACGACGGCGAATGGGTCGCCAACAAATACGGCGGCAAGGAGCATCTGGAGGCGGTCGCCTTTATCCAGAACCTCAACTCCAAAATTGCCGCGCTCTATCCGCAGGATTATATGATTGCGGAGGAATCCACCTCCTGGCCTATGGTCTCCCGCCCTGTTGAGGACGGCGGGCTGGGCTTCAACTACAAGTGGAACATGGGCTGGATGAACGATATGCTGCATTATATGTCGCTCGACCCGCTCTACCGCCCCTATCATCACGACAACCTTACCTTCTCATTCTTCTACGCGTTTTCCGAGAACTTCCTGCTGCCGATTTCGCATGACGAGGTCGTTTACGGCAAGGGTTCACTCATCAATAAAATGCCGGGCGAATATGAACAGAAATTCGCGGGTGTACGCGCTTTCATGGCTTATATGATGATTCATCCCGGCAAGAAGCTCACCTTTATGGGCGCGGAAATCGGGCAGTTCGACGAATGGAACGCGGCACAGCAGCTCCAGTGGAACCTGCTTGAGTTCCCGAAGCACCAGGAGTTGCATGCGTTTTATAAAGCGCTCAACCACTTCTATCTGGAAAACCCGCCGATGTACGAGGTCGATTTCTCCTGGGAGGGCTTCTCGTGGATTCACCACGACGACTATATGCAGAGCGTCATCGCGTTCCGCAGGATGGATAAAAAGGGCAACAACATCATCGGCGTGTGCAACTTCCAGCCGGTACTGCGTGAGGATTACCGCATCGGCGTTCCGCAAAACGGCTACTACGCCGAGGTCTTCAATACAGACGACGAGCGTTTCGGCGGCACAGGCGTCACGAACGGACAGAACATCAACTCCGACGGCGAGGCGCTGCACGACTGTGACCAGTCGATTCTCCTGACCTTACCGCCTATGTCGGTCATGTACTTTAAGTGCGTCAAGAAAAAGCCGCCCAGAAAGAAGAAAGCCGCCGCCAAAAAGGACGCGGCCGAAAAGACGGAAGCGGCCGCGCAGGACGGCGAAGTAACTAAAGAAAAATAACCGGGGTTTTCGGTTATCTGCAAAATATTTCGGCAATTTGGAGGTATTGGTATGTATCCAAAGCAAGAGGTAGTCGCCATGCTGCTCGCCGGCGGACAGGGCAGCAGGCTCGGCGTATTGACACAAAAGCTCGCAAAGCCGGCGGTCCCGTTCGGCGGCAAGTACAGAATTATTGATTTCCCGCTGTCCAACTGCGTCAACTCCGGTATTGAAGCGGTCGGCGTACTCACGCAGTACCAGCCGCTCGTGTTAAACGAATATATCGGCAACGGACAGCCGTGGGATTTGGACGGCATGCTCGACGGCGTACACTGCCTGAGCCCCTACCAGCAGGTGGGCGGCGCGGATTGGTATTCCGGCACGGCAAACGCGATTTATCAAAACATGAACTATATCGAACGGTACGACCCGGAATATGTGGTCATTCTCTCTGGCGACCATATCTATAAAATGGACTATTCCAAAATGGTCGCGTTCCACAAAGAGCATAACGCCGACTGCACCATCGCGGTTATCGACGTGCCTCTTGAGGAAGCGCCGCGCTTCGGTATCCTCAACACCAATCCTGACGGCTCTATATACGAGTTCGACGAAAAGCCCGCCGTACCCAAGAGCACAAACGCCTCTATGGGTATCTATGTGTTCAGCTTCGACAAGCTGAAAAAGTATTTAACGCTCGACGCGGAAAACACAAGGTCGAGCAACGATTTCGGCAAGGACGTCCTCCCCGCTATGCTCGACGCGGGTGAGCGGATGTTTGCGTACCAGTTTGAGGGCTACTGGAAGGACGTCGGCACAATCGACAGCCTCTGGGAAGCAAACATGGATTTACTCGACCCGAACGTTCCGCTCGATTTGAGCGAGGACAGCAACAAGATTTATTCCCGCAACCCCGTCATGCCGCCGCATTATATCGCGGACGCAGCCAAAATCCAGAACTCGCTTGTGGCGGACGGCTGTAATATTTACGGCGCGCTCGAGTTTTCCATCCTGTTCGCGGGCGTAACGGTCGGCAAAAACGCCGTTGTGACCGATTCCATCATCATGCCCGGCGCGGTTATCGAGGACGGCGCCGTCGTACAGTACGCAATCGTCGCAGAAAACGCTGTCATCGGCAAAAACGCGGTGGTCGGCGCGCGGCCTGAGGACATCAGCGACAAGGACGCCTGGGGAATCGCCGTGGTCGGCGATAACCTGACCGTAGGCGCAAACGCCGTCGTTCCGCCGAAGGCCATGATAGATAAAGATGTTGCGGAGGTGGAAAAGGCATGAGAGGCAATAACGTACTAGGTCTTGTGTTCCCGAACATACACGACGAGCTGATTTCCGAGCTGACGGCCAAACGCACGATGGGCTCCGTGCCGTTCGGCGGAAAATACCGCCTGATTGATTTTGTGCTGTCCAACATGGTAAACTCCGGTATCAATAAGGTCGGCGTGATAACAAACAACAACTTTGCGTCCCTGATGGACCATGTCGGCTCCGGCAAGGCTTGGGATTTATCGAAGCGGCGCGGCGGGCTTACCGTGCTTCCGCCTTTTTCGCAGGGCTACAGCAAATTCAACACGCCGGTTGAGAGCATTTACGGCGTGCGCGGCTTTATAAACAATTCCTCCGAGGAATATGTCCTGCTTTCACAGTGCGACAGCGTGTTCAACATCGATTACCAGAAGATGATATCCTCCCACATCAAGTCGGGTGCGGATATTACGATTTTATATAAAACCGGCGAGGTCCCGGAGCAGCGGGAGCAGGCAATCGTCATGGAGCTTGGAACCGACAACCGCGTAGAAGAGCTGCTTGTAAAGCCGCGTCCCGAAGGCGAATGCAATTTCGCAATCGGCAGCGTGCTGTTAAAACGCGAGCTCCTGATGGAGCTTGTAACAGACTGTATCAGCCGCAACGCGCTCGATTACAAGCGCCATCTGCTGCAGGATAATTTCAGGAAATACAAATTCTATGGCTATGAGCTTTCGGGCTACAGTGCCGTCATTTCGTCGATGGACGACTATTTTGCCGCGAACATGGCGCTTATGGAGCCGAAGGTTCGCGCTGAGCTTTTTAACGGCTCCCGCCCCATATACACCAAGGTGCGCGACGATATGCCGAGCAAGTACGGCCTCGGCTCCTCTGTGAAAAACTCGCTGATTGCCCAGGGCTGCATTATAAACGGCGAGGTCGAAAACTGCGTCGTCTCCAAGGGCGTGCATATCGGCAAGGGCGCGAAGGTTTCAAACTGCGTCATTATGCAGGACACAAAAATCGGCGAAAACGCCAACCTCAACTACGTTATCTGCGACAAGGACGTCGTTATTAAGGACGAACGCGCGCTGATGGGCTATCAGAGCTATCCTATTTACATCGCGAAGATGAGCGTGGTATAATAGCTTCGTATCAATTGCATTTTGTGCAAAATCCGGGAGGTTTTTTGATTGAGAATTTTATACTGCACGAGCGAGGCAAACCCCTTTGCCGGTTCCGGCGGTTTGGCGGACGTTGCGGGCGCGGGCTCGCTGCCCAAGGCGCTCTGTGAACGGCAGGTTGACTGCCGCGTCGTTATGCCGCTTTACGGCGATATTCCGCAGTCGCTTCGCGACAGCATGCGCTATATTACGAATTTTACCGTTCCGGTTGCGTGGAGGCGCCAGTACTGCGGCGTGTTCGAGGCGCACTATAACGGCGTTATGTTCTACTTTATTGATAACGAATATTACTTCAAGCGCAGCGGCCTGTACGGCTTTTATGACGACGCGGAGCGCTTTTCATTCTTTTCCAGGGCGGTTATGGAAATGCTCCCCTATGTGAACTTCCATCCCGACCTTGTCCACTGCAACGACTGGCAGACGGCGCTTGTCCCTACCTATTACTATCTGTTCTATTCGCATAACCCGTGGTACCAGAACATCAAGAGCATCTTTACCATCCATAATATCCAGTACCAGGGAAAATATGGCTGGGAGGTCAACACCGAATGCGTCGGAATCCCGCCGTCAGACACCAAGCTGCTCGAACAGGACGGAAAGCTTAACATGGCAAAGGGCGCCATTGAAACAGCGACGCGCGTCACCACGGTAAGCCCGAGCTACGCAAACGAGATTTTAGACCCGTGGTTCTCCCATGGGCTCGATACCATCCTGCGCAACCGGCAGTATAAGCTTTGCGGCATTTTAAACGGCATCGACAACGCAAGCTACGACCCGGCGACGGATTACCAGCTATACCGCAACTACACGGCGGACGACATGAGCGGCAAGGCGGAATGCAAACGTGCGCTTCAGGAGCGACTGGGCCTTGCGCAGCGCGGGGATATTCCTATTATCTCCATGGTATCGCGCATGGTGCAGCATAAGGGACTTGACCTGGTGCGCATGACGCTCGACGAAATCATGTGCGGTCATGACGTACAGTTTGTGATTCTCGGCTCCGGCGACAAGGAATACGAGGATTTCTTCCGCCATATGCAATGGAAATACCCGGGCAGGGTATGCGCGTGCATCGGCTTTATCCCGGAGCTCGCGAGGAAAATCTATTCCGGCTCCGATATTTTCCTGATGCCCTCCATGAGCGAGCCCTGCGGCCTGTCCCAGATGATTGCCCTGCGTTACGGCACTGTTCCCGTTGTGCGGGAGGTCGGCGGCCTGCGCGATTCCATCCACGACAGCCTCGACGGGCAGGGTAACGGCTTCACCTTCTCAAAATACGAGGCTTACGACATGGTGCAGGCTGTCAAGCGCGCCGTCAACGGCTACTGGAACCGCGACGGCTGGAAGAAGCTCATGCACCGCTGCATGATGAGCGACAACAGTTGGGCGCGCAGCGCAAACGATTATATCAACGTCTACAGCGACACCATCAACAACTGGAAATAAATATTAACGTAAAAGATACAGGGGGAGGCGATAGCCTCTCCCCTTTCTATTTACAGGTGGTTTAAATAGATACAGGACAGCGCCGTTAATTTAATGTAAACTTTTATATAAGAGCCTTGCATCAAAAACGGCGATGCTATAAGATAGGGACAAACCCAAAAAACGGAGGATACCGCCATGAAGCTGCAAACGCCCGTTCTGCCCGAAAACCCAATTACCACCTCAAATCTTCAGGAATTGCTGGAGGAGGCGCACATCCTTGACGACGCGGTACATAACGCGCGCGTCAGGAAAGCCGTATATTGTGAAACCGGCGCGGAAGATATGTCGTTTAAGAACGTCATATTTGAAGGCTGCAATTTTACGGGCTGTTCCTTTAAAAAGGCATCCTTTTACGACTGCTCCTTCACTTCCTGTAATTTTTCCAACGCCGGCTTGAACGAGAGCTATTTCGCCCGCTGTGAAATAAAAAACTGTAAGGCGGTCGGCGCAAACCTGCGCGAATGCCGGATGAACGACGTATTCATAACCGACAGCAACCTGAGCTTTGTTAATTTAGATGAATCCAAAATACAGAACCTGAAGGTACAGGACAGCGATTTTAGTTCCGCAACGCTTACCCAGTGCAAGCTGAAAAACATTGTTTTTGATAATAACCAGCTTGTCCGCACAAGCTTTTTCAAAACACCGCTCAAGGGGATTGATTTGCGCACCTGCGAGCTGTCCGGGCTGATTGTTTCACTTGAATGCACGGAGCTCAAGGGCGCGGTCGTCACCATGTTCCAGGCCGCCGAGCTTTCCCGCCTGATGGGGCTTGTTATCAAATAAAAGGCGCGTTTTCCGGATTGGAACAGCGTTGGAAATAAACTTATACGGAGGATACAGTATGGCAGTTACTTATAGAAGATTTTCAGAAACGGATTTTGATACATTGGCCGAAATGAGAATACATCAGCTCCAGGAGGAGGGCGCGAAGCCGTCCTTTGATTTAAAGCCGTATCTTTTGGATTATTACAACAGGCATTTAAACGACGGCACGTTCGTTTCGTGGCTCGCAGCCGACGACGGAAGGATTGTTGGGACGAGCGGTATGTCATTTATGGAAAAGCCGCCCTATTACAGCTGCCCTTCCGGAAAAATCGGCCTGTTATCGAGCATGTATGTCATAAAAGAATACCGGAGAAAAGGGATAGCGAAAGCGCTGCTGGATAAGGTGGTAAACGAAGCGAAGGATTACGACTGCGGCGCGATACAGGTCAAGGCGTCCGACGCGGGCGTATTGCTGTACACAAACTATGGATTCCGGAAAAACAGTAATTTTATGTATTATACCTTCTAATAAACAAGGGAGCGGCGTTTTATCTCCTACTATTATTTAATTTAACAAAATTCTTCAAATTGTTTACTTTGCGCGTTGACATTTCCCGTAAAAATCAGTAAAATTTGGTTTAGTAATTGGCCTTAATCTGGATAAAGTAAGGATAAGACGGCCTAACATGCGGTGAAAGGATGAACAAAATGAAGAAAACGGTTCCCGTATTCTTAACGTGCCTGCTCCTTTGCGCGGCGCTTCTTACCTCCTGCTCGCAGGCAGCACCCGACCCGAAGGCAATTGTCGGCGCGTGGGAATACCGCAGCCAGGCATGGTGCGATTTTAAGGAGGACGGCACCTGCGCAATCGGCGGCACGACAGGAACGTACAGCGTTTCGGACGATATGGTGCTCACCATGACGCCCAAGGGCGGCGACGCGCAGACCTTTGAGTGGGCGGGCTCAAAGGAAAAGGTAACGACCTCCAACTGGCTGATTGAGGACGACACGCTGTACTTAAACGGCGGCGTATACCCGCGCTACACGGAAGACGATGACGGCACGCAGCCGCAGGAAAGCGGCGCTCCCTCCTCCAAAACGGAAACGACAACGTCCGGCGCACCGGGCAGCTCCTCTCAATAAGATAGATTTACAGACAAGGGAACGCTGCGCGTTCCCTTCTTTGTTCCCCCCTGATTTTTGGTAATTCCCACCTTTTTTATGGAACGCGCCGTATACCGCGCCGCCCTTTGCCACTTTATTTCGCTAAAATACTTGACCGAAAGCCCCAATCATATTATAATTATCTTTAAACGTGAATGCGAAACAACCGCAGGCAACTGTTTAAAAATACAGCAATCGACAGGAGTGAACCGGCATTATGATAAGCGGTGCGGATATCATGGTCAAATGTCTGGAAAACGAGGGTGTCTCTGTCATCTTCGGTTATCCCGGCGCTGCCATATGCCCTTTTTACGATTCCCTTTTACAATCAAATATAAAGCATATCCTTGTCAGGCAGGAGCAAAACGCGGCGCACGCCGCCAGCGGGTACGCGCGTTCCATCGGCAAGGGCAAGGCGGGCGTCTGCGTTGCGACCTCCGGCCCGGGCGCGACGAACCTGATTACGGGCATTGCGACCGCCTACACGGACTCCATCCCCGTTATTGCGATTACCGGCCAGGTGCGCAGCGATTTACTGGGGCGCGACGTGTTCCAGGAGGCCGACATTACCGGCGCGTGTGAGCCGTTTGTCAAGCACAGCTATCTGGTCAAGCGCACGGAGGATTTACCCCGTGTGTTTAAAGAGGCGTTTCATATCGCCACGACCGGAAGGCCGGGCCCTGTGCTAATTGATATTCCAATCGACATCCAGCAGAATCAAATAGAAACATTCGTTTATCCCGATAAAGCGGAAATCATCGGCTACAAGCCGAATACAAGCGGCCACGCCATCCAGATTAAAAAGGCGTGCGAGCTGATTAAAGGCGCGAGCCATCCCGTCATCTGCGCGGGCGGCGGCGTATTGTCCTCCGGTATCAAGCTCAAGCTGATTGCGTTTGCCGAAAAGACCGGCATCCCGGTCGTGTCCACTATGATGGGTATCGGCGTTATGCCGTCCGACCATGAGCAGTATCTCGGTATGCTCGGCAGCCACGGCAAGGGCGCGGCGAATCGCGCTGTACATGAGGCCGACCTTATCATCGTATGCGGCGCGCGCGTGGGCGACCGGGCTGTCGCCGCACCCGACCAGGTCAGCGAGCGCTCAAAGATTATACATATCGACATCGACCCCGCCGAAATCGGCAAGAATATTAAAACGACCGTGCCGATTGTCGGCGATATGAAGAACGTAATCGACAAGCTGACGGAAGGCGTGAGCGATTACCATATCCCCCATTTATGGGAGGACACCGTTACCCGCTGGAAACAGGAGCTTTACCGCACGCCCCCGCAGTTTGAGGGCTTTGTGGAGCCAAGGAGCTTTGTCGCCACACTTTCCTCCATGCTCCCGAGCAAGGCGATTCTCGTCGCCGACGTCGGGCAGAACCAAATCTGGTGCGCGAACAATTTCCGCATCAAGGAGGGCCGCTTCCTCACAACGGGCGGCATGGGCACGATGGGCTATTCCATCCCCGCCGCAATCGGCGCTAAGCTTGCGCGCCCCGGCAGGGAGGTCGTCGTCGTCTGCGGCGACGGCTCGTTCCAGATGGGTATGAACGAGCTTGGCACCATCGCACAGAACCATCTAAACGTCAAAATTATCATCATGCGCAACACGCGCCTCGGCATGGTACGCGAGCTGCAAAAGAGCCTCTACGGCGCGCGCTACAGCGCGACGTTCCTCGATGAGGAAACGCCCGATTTTCAGAAAATCGCGGAGGCCTACCATATCCCCTCAGCGGTCGCGAACTCAAACGAAGAAGCGAAGAAGGCCGCGGCTGAAATGCTCAAAGCAAGCGGCGCGTATATGCTTGTCTGTAATGTAAGCCCCGACACGCCGTCTATCTGACCGGCGCATTAATCCGCGGAAAGGATTTGTTTTTATGAAGCATACGCTTTCTATCCTCGTGGAAGACCACGCGGGTGTCTTAAGCAAAATATCGGGCCTGTTTTCCCGCCGGGGCTTTAACATCGACAGCCTGGCCGTCGGCGTGACGAACGACCCGAATGTATCGCGCATCACCATCGTTGCAGACGGCGACGAATACGTGGTGGAGCAGCTCGAAAAGCAATTAAACAAGGTGATTCCCGTCATTAAGGTCAAAACCTATGAGGAGGGCACCTATTTAAGCCGGGAGCTTGCGCTCATCAAGGTGCATTGCTCAACCGCCAAGCGTTCCGAAATTATGCAGATTGCGCAGGTGATGGACGCGAAAATCGTGGACGTCGCGCAAACCACCGTCACGTTCGAGTATTCCGATACGGTGGAAAAAATCGAGACGCTCATCAACCTACTCAAGCCTTATGGTATCCGTGAAATCGTAAGAACAGGCACCGTCGCCATTGAAAAGGGCGCGGCTACCGCCCGCTGAACCACGGTTTGACAGATTCATATAAATTTATACCGCCATATACAATGGCAAGGAGGAATTCACATGGCAAAAATTTATTATCAGTCGGACTGCAACCTTGGTCTTTTAAACGACAAGACCGTTGCGATCATCGGTTACGGCAGCCAGGGACACGCGCACGCGCTCAACCTGCACGAAAGCGGCGTAAATGTGATTGTCGGCCTGTATGAGGGCAGCAAGAGCTGGGCAAAGGCTGAGGCTGCGGGCCTTAAGGTCATGACAGCCGCGGACGCTGCAAAGGCAGCCGATATTATCATGATACTCATCAACGACGAAAAGCAGGCCGAGCTTTATAAAAACGACATCGCCCCGAACCTCACCGAGGGCAAGGCGCTTGCGTTTGCGCACGGCTTTAATATCCATTACCAGCAGATTATCCCCCCGAAGGACGTCGACGTATTCATGATTGCCCCGAAGGGCCCGGGCCACACGGTCCGCAGCGAATATGTTGAAGGCAAGGGCGTGCCTTGCCTCATCGCGGTATATCAGGACGCGACCGGCAAGGCGCAGGACCTTGGCCTTGCTTACGCGGCGGGCATTGGCGGCAGCAGGGCCGGCGTGCTTGAAACCACCTTCAAGGCAGAGACTGAGACCGACCTGTTCGGTGAGCAGGCTGTCCTGTGCGGCGGCGTAACCGCCCTGATGAAGGCCGGCTTTGAAACGCTCGTAGAAGCGGGCTACGCGCCGGAGAACGCGTATTTTGAGTGCATCCACGAAATGAAGCTGATTGTCGACCTCATTTACAAGGGCGGCTTCAGCATGATGCGCTATTCCATCTCCGACACCGCCGAATACGGCGATTACGAGACAGGCAAGCGCCTGGTTACCGACGAGACGAAGAAGGAAATGAAGAAGGTCCTTACTGAGATTCAGGATGGCACCTTTGCTTCCAAGTGGATTGCCGAGAACAAAAACGGCCGCTCCCACTTTAATTCCTGCCGCCGTATTGAGTCTGAGCATCAGCTCGAGGCTGTCGGCAAGGAGCTCAGGAAGATGTATTCCTGGAACGAAGAGGAATAATTTTGTTTCTGCTTTCGCAGACGCTACATAGAAAGGGAGCGCGTTTTCACGCGCTCCTTTTTTTAATTGAAACGTACCGTTTCATCATTTTATTGATTGAAACATTCTACTTTTTGGGCTCTTTCATAAAACTTTCTAAAACCCTTTTCGTCGACAGGAAAAACCTCGTCTTAGGTTTTCCCTTGACCCTTTCCAGCCGAGCAAGGGGCTGCGCCCCTTACAACCCCCATTTTTTAGTAATCGTAGCCATTCCTCGTTTTATGTTGGGATTTTAGAATAGATATTATGGGACATTTCTGTGCCGCGCACCACCTGTTCTACTCCTCGCACATAAAACGAGGAACGACCACATTATCTCCGGTACCCTGATGCCATGAAAAGGGGGAGTCACCAAATGATTCCCCTCCTTTGATATAACATAATAAGTTTAATGAAGAAATCCAAGAAACAACACGTTTAAAAAGTATCAAGTACCGCACCCGCGAGGTACACCGCGCAAAGGCGCGGCTCTGGGTGGTCCCGTAGTATCATTTCTACACTCTACACATAAAACAAAGAGCGACCACATTGTCTACAGCACCCCCGAAGGATTCTTAAGGGAACTCTTCAGGTTCCCTTAAGTCGGCGGAAAGGTGATTGCAAAAGAGGAAAAACACCGAAATGGTTTTCCTCTTTTGATGGAGCATAGAAAGTTTTATTAAAAAACTCAAGAAACAGTGCGTTTCAATAAAATAAACAAATAAGAAACGGCACGTTTCAAAAAAAGGGAACCGTCTGGCGGTTCCCTTTTTTATGATATAAAAAATATAATCTTATTCAATCGATTTGAGCGATTCCACCATGCTGACCGCCTTCATCTTATAGTACATCAACCAGTTGACAAGCAGCGAGAAGAGCGCTGTCAGGCCAATCGCCCACAAAAAGCTCATGGCGTTCATTCCTCTGCCGAACATGATATTGTCGATTTCGACCGTTTGCACAATAAAATCGGTTAAGAATACGCCCATGACAAGCCCCAAAAGAATGCCCGCTATCGTCAGGACGATATTCTCGCGGTATACATAGGCGCTGACCTCTTTATTAAAGAAGCCGAGCACCTTAATCGTCGCAATTTCCCGCACGCGTTCGGCTATATTGATGTTGGTCAGGTTATAAAGCACAACGAACGCAAGCGCGCCGGCACAGATAATCAGGACGTACACAACCATATTGAGGCTCTGTATCATATCCTCAAAATTGCTGATTCCGTCGCTTGTAGACGAGACGGCGGCAATGTCGTCGCGTGTAAGCATATCTTTGGCGAACGCTTTCTGGTCAGCCTCCTCCCCGCTGCCGGTTTTGGCGAGAATCATATTATATTTTGAGCTTTCCCCATATACCTGCTCATAGCTTCCCGGGGACAAATAGATATAACCATACAGGTAATTTTCACTGATGCCCGTGACCGGCACGGAATACTCCTCTCCGTCGTCCTCAAAGCGGATGGTATCCCCTACCCCGATGTTGAGCGTCTTGGCGAGCTTTTCCGTTACGACCGCGCCGTCGTCGGACAGCGTAAGCTTCTCGCCCGACTCCCTTTCATGCAGGTCGATGACGTTCTCCATATCGCCGGTGTCCTGCGGTGTAAAGACATAAATCTCGTCAATTTTTTCTTTGCTCTTATCGGAATACGCCTTGACAGCCTTCTGCTCCACAAGCGCTGCCCCAGAAATGCGGCTGTCGGCATTCACATCGTCGAACAGCGGCTTTATCTGCTCAAAATCGTTTGAGGCTTTTGTAACGATGACCGTATCGTACTTGTAAATCTCCTGAAACTGCTTATCGACGATAACGCTGATGGAATCCTTGATGCCGAAGCCCGCGATAATCAGCGCGGTACATCCCGCCACACCGAGCACCGTCATCAGGAAACGCGCCTTATACCGCAGCAGGTTGCGTGCCGTCACCTTCGAGGTAAAGCTCATGTGCTTCCAGAGGATTGGAATGCGTTCTAAAATGATGCGTTTGCCCTTTTTCGGCGCTTTTGGACGCATCAGCCCCGCCGGGCGGCCCTTGAGCTCCTTATAGCAGGTGATATACGCGACCGTCGTCGTACAAATAAGCGCCGCCGCTACGCCGATTACAATATAAAGCCACGGCATTACAAACGTAAGCGGTTTGATTGCATACATCATCGCGTAGGCGTTGAAAATGATGTTCGGCAGTATCGGCACGCCGAACGCAAGCCCCACAAGCGCTCCGGAGAGCCCCGCAATCGTTGCGTAAATCAGGTATTTCGCCATGATGCTGCCGGAGGAATATCCCAGCGCCTTGAGCGTCCCGATTTCCGTGCGCCGTTCCTCGACCATGCGCGTCATGGTCGTCAGGCAAACGAGCGCCGCGACGAGCAGAAAAAACAGCGGGAACACCTGCGCCACCGCGTCGACACGGTTCGCGTTGTCGATAAAGGTGGAATAGCCCGGGTTGTCGTCACGCGTGAATACATACCATTTCATTTCGGAAAAGGAATCGAGCTTCTTCTGCGCGTCTTTAAGCTCCTGCTCCGCTTTCTTCAGCTTTTCCTGCGCCTCTTCTTTGGAGGACGCAAGGGTTTTCTTTCCCTCGTCGAGCTTTTCCTGCCCTTCCTTTTCCTGCTTATCAAGCTCTGATTTACCGTCTTCTAATTCATATTTTCCGGTAATCAGTTGTTTTTGCGCGTCGTCAAGCTGTCGCTTGCCTTCTTTTTTTGCCTGCGCAAGCTGCTCCTTCGCTTTTTCAAGTTCCTGTTTGCCGCTGTCTATCTGTTCCTTTGCCTGCGCCAGCTGCTTTGCGCCCGATTCCTTTTGTTCTTTGAGCTCCGCCGCGCCGTCGTCGAGCTTTGTTTTCGCGTCCTTGAGCTGCTGCTCGCCGTCGATGAGCTGCTGCCTGCCGCTTTTGATTTCATCCTGATAGACGGCAATCAGCCCCTGCGCCTTAGAAAGCGCTTCCTTAAGCTTCTGCGCCATTTCGCCGGTTGCTCCCGCAAGCTGCTCCTCCAGCTTTTTTACTGTCTGCTGGGCATCATGGAGCATGCCCTCCATGGCGTCCAGCTTTGCGGTTGCCTGCGGCTTCGTAACGGTATAAAATTCATCATATTGCTTTTTATATTCCGCCTGGCCGTCCGCAAGCTCCTTCTGCGCGGCGGCTATTTTTTCATCGTATTCCTTTTTTGATGACTCGTATTGCAGCTCGGCCTTATCGAGCTTTGCCTCGTTCTGGTTGATTTGCTCCTGCGCCTGTGCGATTTCCTCATAAAATTCCGTAATTTTAGAGGGTAAGAGCGCCTGCCCTTCCTCAAGCTGCTTCTGAGCGTCGTCGAGCTTCTCTTTGCCCTTTGTAAGCTGTGTGTCGTATTCCTTCTGCGCTTCCTCAAGCGCTTTCTGCGCCCTTCTTAGCTCTTTCTCCGCCTTGTTTTTCTGGCTGTTGTATTCCTTAACGCCGTTTTCAAGCTCCTGCCTTGCCTGCTCCAGTGTGTTCCGGTCGAATATCTCCAGCCGCTCGCCGCTTAAGCTTTTGAGCTTTTTCGATATATCGTCCACACCGTCCTTGTATGTATCGCTGAAAGAAGAAATATCGGCGCTCAAGTACTTCGTCGTCGCGTAAATGTCGGTATACCTTTCATAGGCGAAGTCCTGCGGCGGTATCATCATATACTGCGACACCTTGCCATTGCCGATGGCTGTCGTACCGCGCTCAAAGGAGATATACATCGGCGACTGCACAAGGCCCACGACCTTATAGTCGAGCGTCTTCAGTATATCCTTTGTGTCCGTGTCGTCGATTTTCGCTTCAATATGAATGGTATCGCCGATTTTGAAAGCGCCCTCGTAGGAACGGCTTTCCACAGCGATTTCGCCTGATTTCTCCGGCAGGCGCCCGTCAATAAGCACCGGCTCGCTGATGGGCTGTTTCTCCCCGTCCTTCTGCGGCAGGGAATAAAGCCGCACGACGTTGCCCGTGCCGTCCGTATTGACGATGACGTCGGCGCTGTACGCCGCCGCCACCTGCTTTACGCCGTCTATATTCGCAACGGCCTTTAAGTCGCCGTCGTCGAACCCAACGGTAGATACCAGGCGGAAATCCATCAAATTCTGTTCCACGTAATATTCGTCGGAGGTCTTTGTCATGGCGGGGCTTGCCGCCTTAACGCCCGCGAAAAAGCCGACGCCCAGCCCTATAATCGCCAGTATTGAGAGAAAGCGCGCCTTCGTGCTCCTGATTTCGCGCAGCGTGTTTTTACGCAGTGCTTTTGTCAACGGGCTCCCTCCTTTCTACCGTTATCCTTTTCATCTTACCACTCGATTTCGTCAACCGACTTCGGCTGTTCGTTATGTACGTTGCTGATGACCTTTCCGCTTTTCATGCGGATGATATGGTCGGCCATCGGCGTAATCGCCTGGTTATGCGTAATCAAAACGACCGTCATGCCGTCGCGCCGGCAGGTCGTCTGCAAAAGCTTTAAAATCGATTTGCCGGTGCTGTAGTCGAGCGCGCCTGTCGGCTCGTCGCATAGCAGGAGCTTTGGGCGTTTCGCAAGCGCCCTTGCAATCGATACGCGCTGCTGTTCGCCGCCGGAAAGCTGGGACGGGAAATTATCCATGCGCTCCTCAAGCCCCACGCTTGCGAGCGCCGTTACCGGGTCGAGCGGGTTCTTGCATATTTGGGTCGCAAGCTCCACGTTTTCCTTCGCCGTCAGGTTTGGCACCAGGTTATAGAACTGGAAAACAAAGCCGATGTCGTACCTGCGGTACGCGGCAAGCTCCTTTTGCTTGAAGGTGCTGATGTCTTTCCCGCCGACGATGATTTTCCCGCCGTCGCACCGGTCCATTCCGCCTAAAATATTGAGCACCGTCGTTTTGCCCGCTCCGCTCGAGCCGACCACGACGGCAAACTCCCCTTCTTCTATTTGAAAAGAGATACCGTCGACAGCGGTAATCGTCACCTCTCCCATCCGGTATCTTTTATAAACGTCTTCAAATGTCACCAAACCGGCCATACCGTCACGCTCCGTTCCCATCTGCAAATATGCGGTTCCGTATTGAATTATCATAGCACAGGGTACATAAAATGTAAATGGATACAAGAAACGGAAATCACCGATGAAACGCCGGATTTTTGCATATTATCTCATAAAAGAACAGCCGCCCGGGGAAGCAAATCCGCCGGACGGTAGGGTTCTTTTTTATGTCTGTCTCAAAGGAAAACTGAGAATAGCCTATTTGCCCGCCGCGCCGATTTCCACGCCGCACGCGTGCTTCGGGCGGGAATCGAACCCCTCGTCGGAGGTTACGATGTCGTAAAACCGGAATCCGCCCGACAGGTTGTAACAGGTAAAGCCATAACCCGAAAGAATCCGGCACGCAATATAGCTGCGCAGTCCGCTGAAGCAGTTGACATAAACCGGCTTAGAAGGGTCAAGCTCGCCGATGCGCCCGCGCAGCTCATCGAGCGGGATATTGACCGTCCCTTCGATGTGCTTCCTCTCGTATTCAGACGGTGTTCGCGTGTCGAGCAGAATGACGCTGCCGTCACGCGGCAAGTCTTTAACGTCATGCCAGTGATATTGCTCAACAAGTCCGCCGCGCACGTTTTCAATGACATACCCCGCCATGTTGACCGGGTCTTTCGCTGAGGAAAACGGAGGCGCGTAGGCAAGCTCAAGCTCTTTGAGGTCTTCCCCCGCCATACCGGCGCGAATTGCTGTGGCAAGCACGTCGATTCTTTTATCCACCCCGTCGAACCCGACAATCTGCGCGCCGAGAATTTTCCCCGATTCCTTATCAAATACGGTTTTCATAGTCATATTGGACGCGCCCGGGTAGTAAGTCGCGTGCGAAGCGGAAAACGTAACCGCCTTATCATAGGAAAGCCCCGCGCCTGCCGCTGCTTTTTCACTAAGCCCCGTGGCGGCAACCGTCATATCGAACAGCTTCAAGACAGAAGAGCCCTGCGCGCCGTGATAACAGCTTTCCCTGCCGCATATATTGTCAGCGGCAATCCTTCCCTGCTTGTTGGCGGGCCCCGCAAGCGGAACAAGCGCCCTTTCCCCCGTGATGAAATGGTTGATTTCAACCGCGTCCCCTACGGCGTAAATATCGGGGTCAGATGTCTGCATTTGGCCGTTTACAGCAATTGAGCCCTTTAAGCCCAGCTTCAGCCCCGCCTCCTTTGCAAGGCGCGTGTCAGGAACCACTCCGATTGAAATCACCGCCATAGAGGCCGTGAGCGCTTCCCCGTTATCGAGCGTGACGAGCAGGCCGCCGTCTGTTTCTTCAAAGGAGGAAACACCGCTTTGAAGGCGGAGGTTTACCTGCTTTTCCTTCAGGTACGCGTGTACGCTGCACGCCATATCGTAATCGAGCTGCCCCATGACCTGCCGGTCCTTCTCCACCACTGTCGTCTTCACGCCGAGGTTTGTAAGGTTTTCCGCCATTTCCAGGCCGACAAAGCCGCCTCCTACAACAACGGCGCTTTCCGGTTTTTCGTTTTCCGTATATGCTTTGATGCGCATGGTGTCCTCAACCGTGCGAAGCGTAAAAATGCGCCCGCTGCCGATTCCGGGAATGTTGGGCTTCACGGCGTTTGCGCCCGGTGAAAGCACCAGCTTGTCATATGGTTCCTCATAGACGCTGCCGTCCTCTAGGTTTTTAACCGTTACTGTTTTCTTTTCCCTGTCGATTGAAAGGGCTTCGTTTTTAACGCGCACGTCGATTCGGAAACGCGCAAAAAAGCTTTTCGGCGTCTGGAGGGTCAGCTGCTTTTCATCGGTAATTTCCCCGCCGATATAATATGGCAGCCCGCAGTTTGCATAGGAAACGTACCCGCTGCGCTCCAATATGACGATTTCCGCCTGTTCGTCTAGCCTGCGAAGCCGCGCGGCGGCTGTCGCGCCGCCCGCTACTCCCCCAATAATGACAACCTTCATGTTATTTTCCCCCTGTTTCGATTTCGCCGCGCCATGAGCAGATTCCGCCGATATTCACAGCCTCTTTGTAGCCCATTGTGCGCAGCTGCCTGCAGGCGCGGCTGCTTCTTGCCCCACTGTGGCAGTACACATAGACCGGCGTATCCTTCTTATGGATAATAGTATGCGCAGATTCGATATTGTCAAGCGGTAAATTGACGCTCCCGCCGATATGCCCGCCCTTGTATTCTTCTCTGGTGCGTACATCGAGCAGCACCGCGTCTTCCCGCTCCCACGCTTTCGCAGCCATTTTATTGATATCCGTATCTCCTGTACGGCCTTTTAACATCTCGAGTAAGCTCATTTGAACATCGCCTCCACCTGATGCTGCGGCTTAAGCCCTGTGGATTGCGACACGACTTCGCCCCTCTTGAATAAAAGCAATGTCGGGATGCTCATAATATTATACTTCTCTGCAAGCTCCGGTTCTTCGTCAATATTGATTTTTGCGACCTTTACCGCTCCACGGTTTTCTTCAGCGACCTTTTCGAGCACGGGTGAGAACATTTTGCACGGCCCGCACCAGGGCGCCCAGAAGTCCACGAGCACCGGCTCGTCGACGGAAAGCACCTCTTTGTGGAAATTTTTGTTTGTGATGGATATTGTATTCATGATAAAGTCCCCCTTGTTTTGTCTTTACCAATAGAATATGCGTTTTCCTCCAAAACTTCTGTAACCATGTCACATTTCCCGCTATTCGATTGAAAACGCCATGGAATCTGTTATATAATATGTAAAATAAACATAACGTTACGGGGCCTGACCATTAGGAGTGGATATATGATGATACCCTTCAGCGACTTTCTTCCATTTTGGAACCGATTAAGCAGCCATCAGCAAATACTGCTGAAATCCTCCTGCGTAGAACGCGCCTTAAAAAAAGGAACCGTCGTACATAACGGCTCCGGCGACTGTGTGGGCCTGCTGCTCGTACTAGGCGGACAGCTCCGTGTTTTTACTGTTTCCGACGAGGGCAGGGAGGTTACCCTCTACCGGCTGTTCGAACGCGATATTTGCCTGTTTTCAGCCTCCTGCATTATGAGCAGCATCCAGTTTGAGCTGCTTGTCGAGGCCTGGGAGGACACGCGCCTGCTCGTCATCCCGTCACATGTGTACCATGAGCTGATGGATACCTCCCTTCCTGTCGCGAAATACACGAATGAGCTGATGGCGTCGCGTTTTTCTGATGTGATGTGGCTGCTCGACCAGGTCATGAACAAGAGCCTCGACCGCAGGCTCGCGGCTTTTCTAATAGAAGAAAGCACGCTGCGCGCGTCTGACGAGCTTAAATTTACGCATGAGGATATTGCGCGCCAGCTCGGCAGCGCGCGCGAGGTCATTACGCGTATGCTCAAATACTTCCAGTCGGAAGGGCTTGTTTCCCTCTCGCGCGGCACGGTCAGGCTGCTTTCAGCGGATAAGCTTAAAAAGCTCGCCGCGGACAGCCTGCGATGAATACGAAAGGCTCCTCCAGAGCTATTCCGCACAGGCAAGTTTACAGTATTTTTCCTATTGTGTAAGCTTGCAGGAACCGGCATAATTCTATATAATGAAGGGCAAAAGGGGGGATGGCCCATTCGGAAAAGCAGAAAAAACAGTGCGCAGCAAGGGCTATTGCGCTTCGGGCTTTAATAGATAGCCTTTGCTAATCCTAAAACTTTTTAGGAGGCGCGACGTGGGCTATGTTAACGCATTAAAGATTTTACCTAAAGAATTGGTTGAGCAAATCCAGCGGTATGTTGAGGGTCAAACGCTATATATCCCCAAGCCTAAACAAAATTGGCGGAAATGGGGAGAAAATACCGATACAAAAGAGTTTATTGAACAGCGCAACGCCAAACTATATATCGAATATAAAGACGGTGCAACGGTTGTAGAATTATCTAAGCGGTATTTTCTTGACCCTAAAAGTGTTCAGCGAATCATTAGGAAATTGAAAATCTGACTAAAAATGTGCCGCGTAAGGAACGCGGCATATTTTCTTTTTATATAAATCTATGTTCCAACCGGTAAAACTAATCGTGATATAATAGCGTTAACAAGGTTGTGGAGGATAAAATGAAAATAACTCAAATTGCAGACAGTGACAAAATAAATTTTATGGAGCTTCTCCTTCTTGCCGATGAAGAAATAGAAATGATAGAGAAATACTTACATCGTGGAGAAATGTTCGCGTTATATGATAACGGCCTAAAAAGTGTTTGCGTGGTTACGCGGGAAAGCGATGATACTTGTGAACTAAAAAATATAGCCACTTATGAGCAATGGCATGGAAAAGGGTATGGAAGCACGCTTTTAAACCATATATCTTTATATTACAGGGGCAAGTATACGACAATGCTTGTGGGAACAGGCGACATCCCATGGATTATACAATTTTATCAGAAAAACGGTTTTCAGGTTTCCCATAAAATTAAGGGCTTTTTTACAGATAACTATGGCCATCCAATGTTTGAAGATGGTATACAGCTGGTCGATATGGTCTATTTAAGTAAAACCTTATAAACCAATTGGAGCAAGGAAGCACTTGTTAAATGCTTTATAAATTCTACCGCATAACCTGCGAAAAACTTTCGCTGTTTGTTAACCTGCAGTATGCATTTATCCAATTCTCCTATTTTTAAAGAAAGCCCCCCTCCAAAGGAAGGGGGCTTTCAGTGTAAAACTGTTAATATGTATCTTTCTGCTGCGCTTTTGCCCGCGCGGTTTCATCCATAACGGATGCCGTCGTTTTTACCACTACACGGTTGCGGCCGTTTTCCTTGGCGGAATAAAGGGCGTCGTCCGACGCGTCGATAAACTGGTATATACCACCGCACGCGTCGCCGCCTGCCAAGTCTGTATAGCACACGCCGATTGAAGCGGTAACGATGCCGCCGATGCCGCCGCTGAATTCAATTTTCTGTTCCCGCAGCATTCGGACAATGTCACCGGCAATTTCTTTTGTTTGTTCCAGCGATTTACCGTCCGCGAAAATAATAAATTCTTCTCCGCCGTACCGGAACGGGGCTACGCCGTATTTCTTTCCTGCACATGTCAATAGCTCGCCGATCCGAGTCAATACCCAGTCGCCCTTGACATGTCCGTAGGAATCGTTGTAATTTTTAAAATAATCAATATCAAGCATCATTACGCCGAGCCGCCCTGCTGTCTTACCCAGATTCATATAGTTGTTTTCCAAATAGCTTTGCAGGCTTCTTCGGTTTTGGAGCCCTGTCAGCGCGTCCTCATAAGACATCTGCTTAATCTCTATTTTGCTGATTTCATTTTCACAAAAAGTACGGTATTTTAAAAAGCTGCTAACGATAATAAAGGATACGAGAATTACAAGATTGGCAAGATTCCCGAGAAAAATTGAAAAATTATCGCGCGTAGCATATAAAATTGCCAGCAGCGCGGCCAGCGAACAGACATTCATAACGGAAAAAAGCTTTGGCCGGACTTCCAAAATACTTGAGATAACAATCAGCGGAACAAGATACGCAATCACCTGCTTATACATTTGCTGGTCCAGATAGATGATATACAGACCCCAAATCAGCGAAACAGCCACATACGCAATTAAAACCTTGCGAAACGGCTTGATTGACTGATAATCCCGCGGATTGTTTTTGCGGTAATGGTAGGAGATGGCCGCCGTTGCCAAATTGAACAGGCAATATAAGACATAGGCGAGCATATAATAAAACTTGATTTCCTGCAAATAAAAATCGCCCGCAATTATATTGGCGCCAATCATGACAAGCTCCCAAACGGCAGTGAAGAGGGAAAGATAAAAAAGCCGCGGGATGTTCAGCTTCAGCCTGGCAAATTCAACCTGTTCCATATAGCGGGGTTCCGCCTGGAAACGTTTAAAAAACATATTGGCACATTCCTTCATAATAAACGGTGAGCCCACGCTCCCTTTTTTGGGTACTAAAACTTTTGTATACGTTTTTATATTACTCTAAATTGCCGCGTTTTGCAACGGGTAATCCCTGACATTTGCTTATCCGCATACATTTTTAAAGAAAACAAGGCCGGAACAACAGCTCAATCGTCCCGGCCTTTTTATTATAAAAAATATGTGTAATAATCGTTTGAAAGCACATGTTTTAAAGGCTCGTCTTCTTCAATCTCCATCAATCCCGGAGTATTGCCATAAAAGCAATGTGCGTTGTCGTTCATAGTCACCTCTCCGAAAAGTACCTTTTTATCATCCGCCCAAAATGTGTGGCACTGGCGCGGCTTTAGCGTAACGCTCTCTCCTGGCTTTACCCTAATTTTTTCTCCTGCCTTCACATTGAATACGCGGCCGTCCATAAATATTTCGACAGGTTCCTTTGACAAGCCGCCGTTATCATCGGAAGCATACATCTGAATTAAAAAGTCCCCGCCGCCACGGTTGATTAAATCTTCAATTTTATTCGGGTGAAAATGCATGGGACACGCCTGCCCCGGCTCAAGTATAAGCAGTTTTTCGGCATAAGGCTTTTGGTACAAGCCACTTTTATGGTTTCCGCTGCGAATGGTGAAAGCGACAATTCCGCACCGGTAAAAATCCCCAAAGCCATAGTCAGAGACATCCCATCCCAGCATATTATCGATAAGCTGCTTACATTCTCCTTTTTGAGCTTCAAATTCCTCTAGGGTCCAATAGGCAAACGGCGGCAGGCAAAACCCAAGCTGCCGGATAAACTCTAAATTCTCTGTGATAATCCGATTGATTTGTGAACGCTTCAAGCTACCCCTCTTTTCCAGACTTCTGCTTCGTTTTCGTGTGTTGTCAAAATTATATCATATCGTATTGAAAAAATAAACAGTTGACGCTGGCAGGACAATTGCTTATGACCTTGACTTATAATTAAAAAACAAAAAATCCCCCGGTTTTAAAACCGGGGGATTTTCTTTGTCTTTATAAGCTTGTCTTTCTATTTTGGCTCTTTATACCGCATTGCCTGTTTACTGTCGCCTAATCCCTTCGTCGTCGGGTCACTCACAACACCGATGAACGCAAGAATCTGTAACAGCATGACGGCAATGTCCATCACCTGCTTCTGCTCGAAACACGGCACGATTCCCGCCATGTTGAGCAGCGTATAAATTAAGGTAAGAACCAACGATACCAAGCCTAACCAAAACGGCCCGCTTTTAAGCCTTACCTTCCAGTTAATATTCATGCTCCATCTTCCTTTCCAAATCTTCTATCCTGTGATTGGCAACCCTGATTTCCTTTTCCGCAACAGCCATACGCTCCATTACGGAATTGTGCTTTTCCACCTTCTTTTCCAACTGCTGGATACGGTAGTTTGTCAAGCGGCTGGATGCAACCACACCCAGCCCTGAACCAATTAAGGTACCGACAAGCGACAGGAGCGCTATGATAATTTCATTCGACACCGCGTCACCGCCCTACAGCTCCTTGATAAACGCGTCAAAGCCTTTTTCTTTTGCCGCTTTTACCTGTGCTTCCGCATTCTTTTTTTCGGCATACGCGCCAATCTGGACGTAATACTTCGCCTTTGCAGCAGTGCTTACGGGTGCTATGTATTTCACGCCGTAATAGCCGCACACGCCCTTTGCGATTGCCTCACCGATTTTATCGGTGTTTGCAATGATGAAGGACGCGCCCTCCTTTGTATCGTGAAACTCACATTCGCAGTACACTGCAATCGCCGCCGTCTGCCGAAGCTCCGCCAAATCCGAGCGTGTCTGGATTGCATAGTCTTTGCCGGGTGTTATCGGGTCGAGCGCCGCCTTGATTGCCTTTGCCGCCTTTGCGTTCTCCCCACTGTTGCTGTAGACCATAATCATCGTGCCGCCCGTAGTCCTGCCGTCGAATGCGTTCGTATGGATAGGGATATGCAAATCTGCTTTCCAGGCGTTGCTTTCGCTGATGGATTTGCCCATTTCCTGCCCCTTTGGAGCGCGCTTGACGCTGAATCCGCACCGTTTCAGGGCGGCTTCCGCCGCGGCCGCAATTTTGTTGCACTGCTCCATCTCGTTTGTGTTTCCGGCCGCGTATTTATTCCCGTTCTGGTTGCTGGGGGATAAATAGATTTTCTTTGCCATCGGGTATCATCCTTTCTTAGTTTCGGCCGCCTTATACGGCTGTCCTTTGTTTTTTGGATGGCTGTTCCGATTTACGCACCGCTTTCAAGCTGCGCAATACGCGCTTCCAGCGAAGTGGCATACTCAAGCAAATCCACGTAAGCTCCGTTTATATCGCGGCAGAATACAGCCTCGGTGTCCCCCTGCTCCGCGAGCACCGTAACGCGGCCTGAGTCCAGGCGCACCGAAACAGGCGCAAGCTGTGCGGCCGTCGGCTGTTTGAGCGGTAAGATTGCGTACGAGCTTGCAAAATACGTTCTTATTTTCTGGGCGGCGGTTCCCGCCGTGTCCTCAGCGGTGATTCCCGCATCGGACTTACTGACGGTCATACTAATTTTCCCCTGCCAATCGGTGGTGTGCGTCGTCACGGTACCGTTGTGCACAAGGTAGTACTGCTTGCTTGCCGCATAATACGGATTTGTAATCCAAGTGACTGTTGCAGCCTCTGGGCTGTAGGAAAAAATCCATCCGCCTGTAAGCGGCAGCTTTGTACAGCGATTCGTAAGCAAACCCGAAGCAGCATCGTAGATATCCCGAAAACCGTCCGGCGAGCCATAAAGGGTAAGACCCTCCGGCAGCAAAATTTCCTGCTCACGGTAAGGCTCATACGGCATGTCCGGCGTGTTGCCCGGCGTCACCCAAATACGGCAGGAAAAATCCTCGGTAAAAACGCAGTCGTTCGTTATCCAGCGTGGGTTTCCCTTCCAATTTAGAGTTCCATTAGGGAAGTATCTCGTCAGTGTTTTAAATGCGATGAGATGGTTTGAATCAAAATACATTCCATTTCCCGTTGAACCGCCGGAAAGCACCTCAATATGCAGAGTAAACGGTATATCAAACCGCGTGATTTTTTCTAAGGCATATAGGTTCGTACCCTTACACGTCCCGGCAATGGAAATAATGTCCCCATCACAGGTCATAGTGAGCCCGCCCGTCGTGCGCGTATCCTGCTTTAATTTCAGCAGGTTTGTACCACATAGATATACCTTAGACGGCGTGACGGGAAATGCGTCCGCTTGACCTTCCTCGGCTCCGGCCCCTACGGATGTATTTCCTGATATGACAAGGCTTTTAAGCTCCGTACCCGCAGCCGCACCAGAAATTTCCGCAGCCGCGCCGCTTGCCTTCCCGGTTACCTGGTTGTTCCAGTACGGTTTATATTGCTCTTCCAGCTCTCGCTTCGTGTTTTCTGCGGCAACGTTTGCAGCGTTCTCTGCGGTGCTGTCAGCGTAATCGAAAAATACCTTTGACGGCGCGGTCTGGTACTCGATGGTGTACGCCCCGCCGCTGTAAACGTTAATACCCGCAATCAAGTCCTCCGCGGCAACCTCAATCGGCACGTCGAAGCCAAGCGCCTCCACAACCTGGTCTGTTCCATAGTAATAAAGAGGAGCGCCGTCCGTTCTGACAAACCTTGCGACATTTGAGCCGTCTGTCATCGTCAAAATTACCTTTGAGCCCGGTACAACCTGTTTCTCATTCATCTTATAACTGTTTGCTGTAGATATAACGGCTGTACCCGCGTACTGCCGGTCAAGGGTTGCAAAGCTTTCCGGCAAAGCCGGTTTTTCTGAATCCTCGTACGTATTTAAATCCGGATTGTATACGTACCAATTGCCGTTATCTCCAATATACGGCAGCGATTTTGCGGTTTCGTCTAGCTTCTGCATCGCGGCATAAAAATCCTTGAGGCTCTGCTCCAGCAGGCCGGCAGTCGCATCCTCAGGCAGGCTCTGCACTTCGCCGAGGCTCTTTTCAATCGTCCCTTTAAAGCAGGAGGATTTTTTGACCTCAAGCGCTTCATCGTCTACGGGAACCGCAATGACCTGGACATACAGGCTCCCTTCATACGTAACTGCCGCGGGCAATAAAACAGCTACCGGCCATTCCTGCAGCTCTGTCCTATAGGCCTTTCCATTTGCAGCCAAAAGGCTTACATAAAACCTCAGACTATCGTTTTCAGACCATGTTTTGGGAAGTGTAAATTGAAGCTGTGTTGCCTGGTGCTCACCGGCATAGCCAAGTGTGACCTGCCCCGCTGTCAGCTTATTCCCATTTTCATCTGGAGAAACAATCATTTCAATTATTCTTGCTTCCATTTATGCACCATCCTTCCATGCGCCGTTTACTTTGACGCAAACCTTTTTTGCTTTTTTCCAGACGCCGTTTACCTTAACATACGCCGTTCCCTGTTTCCAAGCGCCGTTTACCTTAACACGCGCTTTCCCTGTTTCAACCGGCGGAGATATAATACGCAGGGACACCGTTTTGGTATATACCGACAGTCCGCGGGCGTTTACCGTCTGAACGCGGAAATAAAAGACGCTTCCCGCCTTTCCTCCGTAAGAGGAGGGCAGAAAGCTTTGTGATTTTGCCGTACCGGTATAAAACGTCGTCCAAGTGCTGTTGTTCGTGCTGTACTGGTAATTAAATTTACCTGCTCCGCTGTCTCCCCATGAGCCTCCGGTCACGCCAACCTTAACCACTGTAGCTGGCAGAACAGCCGTATCAGAAAGCACTATAGCCGGAGATGTCGGAGCGGAGCCGGCGAGAACGTTGACCGTCCGGTTCCCGCTTGACGCGGAGCCGGACGTCTGCGTGCTTGCAAAGGTAATTTTCGCGGGCAGCGTAGCCGCGGACGTAACGCCAGTCACCGAATACCAGCCCGTGCTTGACGGCAGGTACTTCACGCGCGCTGAGGTCCATGTGCTCGGCGAAGCGGGTTTCAGCTCCGCATTCGAAGCAACCGTCTTGCCGTTGAGTGTAATCGAGCAGACCAGGTTATAGCCAAAATAAGAGGCGCCGCTTACCGGCGCTGTAGATATTTTAAAGCGGTAATATACTGTAGTCCCGGACCGTTTGGTTTCATACGCAACGGTATGCCTGATTTCCGGAATTGTGGACATGCTGTAGGTGCTTTGAATATCAGCCATACGCTCACCCCTCGTACATTACGTAGATGTCGCCGTTGCTGCCGAGCGACGCGGCGGGCGCTGACGTTCCGCTATGTATCTGGCGGATAGTCGGCTTATTCGCCAAATTGCTGTAATTGAGATAATACGAACCCTGCTTGCCGTCGAGCAGGTCGGCGTCAAGCCCTGAGCCTGCTCCGTCCTTTCCAAGTACAATATTGAACAGCCTTGTAGCGGAGGGCTCGTCTTCAAGGTAATCGGTCAGTACTTCAGTAGCGTTTGCGTGAAGATTGGTGATTGCCTCTCGCGAATCCGTCGTAAATTTTGCTAATGCTAGATTAAATTCCGCATTAAATTCATTGAGATTAATTGTATAGAGCGCTTGGCAAAACTTTGTGCGGCGGTCTTCCAGGTTTATGATTTGGCTGCCGCCCGGCGCAATAAAAAGATAAGCAAGCGGCAGGTCGAAGCTTCTGGGGGAGTCTATCATCGGCGGCTCCGAGGTTGCCGTGCCCTGCCTGTAAGTCGCCTTGATTTCTCTCTGCATTTTATCAAAGCGAAGAATTACCAAATCCTTACGCGGTGTATCCGTTGTCGGCGGAATGTTTAGAACAATTTTTTGGTCGTTATGATACCAATGGCCTTCCAGCATAGCATAGCCTGGAGATACCTCCACCGTACCCGAAGCACTTCCTTTTGTCACCTTCAAAGCGTTATTTGCTGAGCTGTTAGAAGCGCCGTCTTTTACAATTCCCGTAGAAAAAAAAGTGCGGAATACCTCTGCGAATTCATCCGCGCTGTACTCCCTGATGTCGTTTGGGGAACTGTCAAAAAATCTTGATTTTTCTGCCATATTTAAATTCCTCCTATCTAATTTTCGGCTGCAGCGCACGGATTGCCCGTCCAATATGCGGCTGTGCCGTACCGAATGTAATATTTAAGGATATGCCGTTCGGTTCAAAGCATTCCTCCGCCTCCGTTATGCGCATATCCTGGGCAAGGCCAAGCTCCGGGACATAGATTGTGACAAGATCGCCCAAATCGTAATGCTCGCGGTACTTAAAAGGGCTTGCGGAAGATATGCTTGCCGTCAGGCTTTCCGCCCGCATATATTCCTGGAGCCTATGCTTTCCCTCTTCCGCAAGGGACAGAGCCGTGTCGGTCTCAGTAATTTCAAGAGAACCGCAGTCCACAAAGGTTTCTTTCCTTTTATACCCGTCCGGCATTATTTTCTCATTCGTAACTGTCAAAACTGTTCGGTTATTGTCCTCTCCCGCACCGCCGGCGTAGGCCACGTTGCGGTAGGAAGTTGTATCCATCGTATAATGAATATCAGCGATGCTATCAAATTCCAGCGACATAAGGACGCGTGAATTTTCGTTCTGTCCTTCCGTCCGGTCAACGCCAACAATTACATCGAAACCATAATCTTGTGTAATGTTACTTCCAGGTACAATAGACACTTCATAACCCATATCAGTATATTCACAAATATCATGCAGCACTTCATCGAGCGGTTCATAACGGCTCATCCAAACCGTTTTCATGCCGCGCTCCATATCTTCTGCGATACTTAAAAACATACTGCGGGGATTGTCTGCATTAGATGATACCCTGTAAGGGATTTGTCCCCGTACAAATTCCTTGATGATTGTTTCCGCGGCAACTGGTTCTACTTGACTTGTGGCGGATTCTTTTTTAGGAATGCAGAAATATCCCCCGTTTGCTTCTCCCTCATAAGGGAGAACGATACGTTGGCTTAAAATGCCATCGAGGTTTTGGCCCTGTATGATAATCTCCAGATTATTATTACTAAGGATGAGTTCCGTCCTGCGAATAATTCCAGCGTGCTGTACGTCGTCGTCCAGCATAATCAGGTTATTTTCCGCATATAGCTCCGGGCGGTAGGGTTGAGAGCCTATAATGTGTATTTCGAATTCTCCCACACCCTGCCAGGACCGTTTAAAACGAAGAGAAGTGTAGAAATCCAATTCTCCCAGAAAAACTTTACTGGGAGTCATAACTTTAATAACCGGCCATTTCATCGTTACACCCCCGCATAAAGATTCGTCCACTCGATGTTTACGCGCGCGTGCTTGAGGTCGTCGGCGGATTCATAGGTAATGACGTTCCTGCCCGGCTGTAACGACCAGAACTTCGAGCGCACGCTTACCAGATGAAACGCGTCTGATATATTGTTGTCTCGCTGAAGCTTGACGCTTTTTTCCCCTTTTTTCGTGTAAATCGTTACGCTCTCGTTTGCTTCCAAAGACAGGTTTTCCACATAAATGGCTTCACCCGTTGTTTCGTTTGTTATTTTCGGCGACGGAGCCTCTCCCGTAATGGTGATACGCACCGGTGCGGGAATCGAACCCTGGTACATAATGTCCACGGTATTCTGCTGCACACCAAAATTAACCGCGTAATGTACCGAGCTATCCACCTTACGATAGAAAGCAAACGGAAATTTAAAGCCTACATTGTCCAAATACGCCATGTCGACGCTTCCGGATTCTATGCCTTCCCAATATGGTTCCGGCGCAGTAAAGGTAACGCTACATTTGTTATAGGTATTGATGCGTTCCGTAAAATTTGCCGGAAGCGTCGGGTATGCCTTGATTTTTACCGAAATATAGTCGTTGCGGTAATAAAGCTCTCCCGGCTCCTGCCGCGGGGCAAGCTTGGAGATTAATTCCAGCCTGTTTTGATACATTTTTTGCTGCGTATCACCCTTGACATATACCGTACAGGGAATCTGCCTGCTCGGCACATGAAGCCCATGTACGATTACGCCGTCTATGCCCGCGGCCTCGCTCGTAACCATCGAGTAATCCATTCCGCTGATACCGGATAGCTCAGAAAGCAAATACGGCTCCTGAAATTTAAATTCCGCACAGCGCGATAAATCCGCAATTGAGCCGCTGGGCGGTACATAAATCAATTCCTGCATTTTATCCCTTCTTTCACTTTATAATCTGGCGCGCAAGCTCCCGCGCTACATTCTGCAGCCTGCGCTGTGTCTCAATCGGGCTCTCCACCGGCTGGTTGAAATTAACGGTCAAATCGATTTTCGGCGCTTTAACCTGCGCGGTCGTCATCCCTGTTTGGCGGTCATATTCTATGCGCGACCTCCAAAATTCGTCCGCTGCCTTGGCCGCGGTACTGGCAGCCTTTGTATAAGCGGCGCTGACCCCTTTCTGGATATAATCGGCATATGCGTCGATGTCCCAATTGTGGCTCTTAAAGCCTTCAAACAGCTTATCTGCGAGCGATTTTCCAGCGAGGTTGAATTCCGGGGCATACGAATTAATCAGATTGATTACGCCGTTCATACCCTGCTGCATGATGATTTTCTGCGCTTCCTGCTCGAGCGCAAAAGATGAGGTAAGCTTTTCGTACTGCTTATTCAGGGCTTCCTGCCGCTTTTTAAGCATCTCCTGCTGTTTTTCGGATTCCTCCTTTACCTTGTCCATCTGCTTTTGCAGCTCTTCCTTTTGCTTCTCGCGCGCTTCTGCTTCCAACCGCTTTGCTTCTTCCTTATCGAGACGGTTTAATTCCTTTTGAAGCTGTTTACGGTTGTAATCGTCCTTTTCGTAAGCGAGCTGCAGGGCGGTCGCCTGCCTTTTCTGTTCATATTCCTGGCGCTGTTCCTCACTCTCCTGTGCCTTGGAAAGCTCGTCGAGCGCGTCGATCTGTCCCTGGATTGCGGAAACCGTTTCGTTCTCCCATTTTTTCCAGCTGTCAATCGACTGGTTAATCCGCTTTGTTTCGGACTCCTTTTGCTTCTCGTATTTGTTTTCCAGCGCCTTGATAACACCGTCCGCAATGTTGTCCAGCTTGTCTGTCTGCTCATTCTGCAGATTCTTCTTCAAGTTATAGAGCTGGATTTCAAGGCTCATTGCGTCCTCAGCGTTCATTCGGTAGGTCTGCCGAATACGCTGCAGCTGATTGATTTCTTCCTCCGTCGTAAGCTTACCGAGCGCCTTTTTGTTTTCAATCCCCTTGAGTGCAGCGTCAAGCGCTTCTTTAGCCGCCCTTTCCTCCGCCTCCTGCTGCGCCTTACGCGCGTTATACAGACGTTTTTCCATATCCATCTGTTCATCGGAGTTTTTTGAGTATGTGGAATTGATGCGTTCAAGCCAAGCGACCTCTTCCTGTGCGGAAACCTGGTTCAGGGATTTCCGGTGTTCAAGAAGCTTAAGCTCCTGCTGCAGCGCCTCGTTGCGGTTGTTTGCAACGTTTGAGGTAGGGCGTGATGATTTTTGAGTGAAGTCGTCTAAGCTGAAGGATTGGAATGCTTTTTCACGTGCGTCTAATTGGTCGAGCTGCTTGTTGTAAGTATCAAGCTCTTTCTGCGCATCTGCAAGCTGTCCATAAATATTTCCAAAACCACCGCCTGCTGCTGCGTATGCAGCGATTTGTATATTCAGCATTTCGATCGTGTCCTGCGTCGTGTTACGCAAAGATTCCGTTTTCTGCCGGTCGCTTTCAATGCTTGCTAAAGCTTCAGCTTTTTTTGCTTCAAACAAGGATTTTACCACGGCCTCCTGGTCTGATAGAGAGAGCGACCCGGAAGCAATTGCCTGGGCAAATTCAGGATAAGTGTCGATCATTTGCAAAACGGTATTCATGTCGAGTTCCTGTCCGTCATGTAAAGTTGCGTATGCGTTGCCGAGGTTGGACAGTTCGCTGCTTACTGCGGAGAGATCAAGTGACTGTAAGCCCTCAGCATTAGCTTTATATGCAAATAGTGTTTCTTTTACGTTTGCCAGTAGTGCAATTTCTTCACTCGACAGGGTTTCTTTCTCCTCAAGAACGGCTTTCTGCTGTTCCAGGTCCCTGATTGCTGCGTCTGTTTGCTTTTGGTGAAGGTCTTTAATCTTTTCACCATTTTGAAAGCTGACGTCTCCAGTTTCTTCAATATATGCAGCAAGCTCCGGGTATCTGTCACATAGGTCAATAAGGGAAGCCGTACTCAGCTTTTGCCCGCTTGAGAGTGTTTCGTATGCGGAGGAAAGCTCCAGCATTGCGTCAATATTATTGCGCGTCTGTTTATACTGGCCTTCCATATTTGAAAGGAAATCGCGGTCATTTTCTGAATTAAATACTTCGTTAGCAAAACCTATTTTATTTTTAATATTTTTTGCGTCTGTAATTTCTTTACTTGATGACTGCTCTATTGCTTTACTTATTTCAGATAACACATTTAGATATTGCTCTTTTGCGCTGCTAGAAATATCATCACCTAGTGCTTTTTGATCATTTTCAATCACCTCAAACAATTCTCTTAGTTCGTCTTCAGCATTATCGGTCTTAAGCTTTAATTCAAAATATGAGGTGTCAATAACATCATTGGTTATATGTGTGCTTCTAGTATTCGTAGAGAAAGATTCTAGGCGTTCCGCTAATTTTCTTTCGGCCTCATCCATATCATGTGTGAATTGTACGAAACCTATTTGATACGTCTCTTCCCGATTAAGTGTTTTTTCTGCATCTTGTCCAGAGTTGAAAGTATCTTGCAGATATTTTTTCGCCTGCGCAACGGATAGCTTTTCTATTTGGTTCGTCTGATCTTCAAGCTTACCATTGACAAGGTCTAAGCCACTTGCTTCACTTCCAAACATCTCAACTAATTTTTCCTGTACTGCAAGAAGTTCCTTCTTCGCCTTGATTTCCTCATCGTAAGAAAGACCTCCAGAATCAAGCGTTTGCTTCAGGCTTGAATATTCCCGGGTAAGCTCTTGTAATGATTTACTGTTTTCATCGTATTCTTCTGTAAGCTGTACAGCCTTTTGACGTGCCTCTTCCTGTTTTTGTTTCATTTGCTCTATCATAGAGAAAATGAGCGTAAAAGCCGCGCCCGCTCCCGCCGCAATGACGTTGCCCCACATCATCGCGGGACTCGCGCCGCTTTGAAACGCCTGTTTGACCGCTTCAACCTGTGTGATAATATCTGATATGTTACCAATCACATCGGGAGAAACCTGGTCAAATGTCCGCAGGGCAGTAGTAAAAATATCGATTCCGGCACCTATATTGTCCGAAGCAAGTATTTCTTTGACAGATTCCGCTTCTTCCCGCGCCTTGCTGGTATCAAGCACAAGCTCAGCGACCAGCCTGCCAGCTTTACGTTCTTCCGGCAAATTTATCATCCCTTTCTTAAAAAATATATAACAAAAGCACCTGCCGTACGGCAGGTGCTTTTTATCAAACAACAGCTTTCTTTAAAAAACTAAAGGCACTATCATCCATATTATTCTGAACGTTTTGTATGAATAGAGAAAAATATAGAATCATCATTTTCACGACCGACAACAACAATAATATCTTTATAATAGTAAAGTTGGCTATCATCTCCTGCTTTTACCTGATTTACTTTTTCCTGACATTTCTTTATCTCATTTTGGGGGATAAACGGATAAAAAACACGCAATGCCGTCGGAAGATTATTTTGATAAAACTCATCATCGTAACAGACAATCATTATTCCATCTGACAACAATGCCTCCATATCATAAAACAGAGTGATAGAATTTTTATTATCAAAGCTCCAAGTCTGCATAAAAGTGCCATCCTCATCAAGATAGGGTTTTGCTTCCCCCAGCTTAATTCCATCACTGAAATAATTAAACTTTTTCGCAAACGATTCCGCTGTGAGCACGAAGTGATTTTTCCCATCCTGCTCATAGAGTTCAACGCCCGAGAAAGCTTCTTCTTTCTGTTCATTTACGTAATTCATATACAGCACGCCGAATATGATTCCCGCGATTACCAGCACCGCTGCCGCAGCCGAAATGATAATAATACGCTTTTTCTTTTTAGACATCGGCTTTTTCTGCTGTTCTTCTAGCCGTTCCCCACATTCCTTACAGAATACGCTGTTGTCCTCGATTTGAGCACCACATTTTTTACAAAACATACCGCATTCACCTCAGCAAAATTTTACCATAATTCAGCATTAAAAACAAGCGTATATATTCAAAAAACCAATGGCATAAATAAAATTTTACTACAATTACTAATAAGGCGAATAAGGCAATTTTTAATGCGTGCACTAAAATATATAAACGGAATTTCTCCGCAGAAATTAAATCAGAACCTTAATATTAGCCGCTGCGTGTTTAAAGCTCGTCCGCATAAACTTCCTCGTCCCTTGCGCTGTCGGAATCGATGCTGTGCATCTCATTGTAAGCGTCCATCATGGCGATAAACTCATCATAACAATATTGCTCAAAAAGTTCCTGCTTGCTTATGCCTATGCTTTGCGCAACCGCTAACCAGCGCTGGAGCCAGTATTCGTCCGTGCGCTCAACCTCTGTTTGATCGAGCGCACGATTACGAAAAAATCCGTTAAATCGTTGAGTTCAACAAATGCCTGGACGATTTCCGCCAATTCCTTGAGGCTCAGTGCATTCTCACATTCAGAATCAAGCAGCCATTCCTGAGGAATATCCAGCAAATCGGATAAAAGCATACAAAACCGTTTTGGCGCAACACTTAAAATTTTGCCAAAAATATCTAGGAACTCATCGCGTTTCATTACGTTCAGCTGTGCGATCAGCGTACCAAAGTCAGACGTATCGGGAAAAATATCATCCAGCAATATGGCGGGAAGATTATTGACCGCTTCCATTACCTGAACATATTTTCCAACCGGCAGTTTGCGAATTTTCACGCCGTATAATATGTAGCTTTTCGGCGCGCTCATTTTGACGCTTTTATCTCTTCCAAACATTGATTAACCCTCCGCGGGTGTTTCAGGCAAAGAAGGAATGGTTTCAATCCAGGTCAGCGGCGTGCCCTGCTCGACATCCTTTGTTTCTCTGATAATATGGTCGATTTTACGCGGGGAGCATTTGAAGGTCAGCTCGTAAGCCTGTGCCTCTGTCGTTTCACCCTTTGTATTATGGGTGATTTTATAGCCTGTGCAGCGGCAGGAAGGATAACGGAACATACGGTAACCGAAATCGCTTCTCAGCGCAGAAAATGTGAACGCAACGAGAGGCGCGTTGTCGCGCGAACCTTCTTTGAGCTCACCGGTCGATTCGTCGAAAGCCGCTCCAGTAAGAGCCGCGATGTCCTTCGCCTCAGCTTCCTGAAGGGTAATTACAAGCGTAGAATCCTTCCACTCGGAGCCGTTGTCATAGATTTCGTCGTCCGCGTAGATAGTATATTCCGTCTTGTTGTCGGTTGGTGCACAGCTCTTGGCGCCGGCAAGCTTTGTAACCTCGCCTACCTTATATGCTGTTACCGTATCTTCCTCTACCTGTGCATAGCCGCAGTTTGCAAAACCTCTCAGATATTTCTTTCCCATATTTAAAATCTCCTTTCAATTTTTACCCCAAAGGGCAATTTCGCAATAAATTGTAACAAACCCGTCCCCGCGCTCCAATAGCAAAGGACCGCGCTGCGGGCGCGCAATACAAAAGACCTTGTCCGTCAGTTGGACAATACTTTCATTCATGCCGCTGTCAAGCAGTGTAAAAATCCCTTTACACGCGTTGTAAGCCTCTTCATAGCTAACCCTACGGCATTGCACCTGAATAATTTGGGTGCCTGTCCCGTCATTAATCTCATCGACTATATGGTCCAATTTTACGAGATTGACAGCCGGCACCTGTTGTGACATATCCGGCATCATCTCGTAGGATACGTTCTCATATCCCTGCGATTCCAGATATGTCTTTAAAGCGCTGAGCAATGATTCTCCACCTCCGAAAACTGTTTATACGCCAGGCTCCAAGATTGTCGAAATGCCGGTCTTTTCAAACGGTATTTTCAAACCTTTCACCAGCCGAAAATCCTGCTGATAACCCACGGCATATTCAGTATGGCAGATTTTGACGTAAGCCGACTAGGTATCAACCTATCAATAAATAATTCTTGAGCTATGCGTCAGTATTGTCATAGACCTGCGTGTCTGTGAATCAATCCAAATAAGAGCACATCTAAATTTGCAGTTTTTATGCAGATTCTTAGCAGGCGTTCAGAAAAGGCGAAACAACTGAATACTTCCATCGAAATCCGACATAAATCCCCTTGCTTTTGCCTGTCCGAAATAAAAGCTGCTTCCCAATATAGTGTAATATAAAGCTATGCTTATATTATGCTATACTGGTGATTACTCCTAAATAGGACGCGTATAACTAATATTTATAGAGAAGTACCAATCGCAGGAATGACAACCTTTACTTTTAGAGATCTTATCAAAAGGGTTAAACGCTTAATTAATTTACTATCTGCTTAGACGTCCCGCCGCTGTTTAAAGCCGTCTTTCAGTTGCACGCCTGGTACCTTTCGCCCTTCGGAATGCGGGATCATTCCGAGCAGGGCGCCGCACCTTCGTGTGTAAATAAATTAAGAGAATCAACTTTGCGTCAGCCGCAAAGTCCAGAACTTTTTCTGTACCTATCGATCTCTGATTATAATTCTAGCAGGTTCAAAAAGGACATGCAGGACATTCAGGACGCATTAGAAAATTTTTTTAAAAATCGTTCGGCTTTCTTTCTGTAAGATTCTCCAGAGCGGCTGATGCCCATCTCCATCGCGACTTCTCCCCATTGAAAGCCTTCAACATAATGCAGTTTCAAAACACGGAGAATATTTGCATCCTCAATCTTGTCTAAAAAAAATTCGACGTCAGAAACGAGTTTTTCCAAACGCTCGGCGCGTTTTTTCAGCCGCTCCTTTTCAAGGTTTGCCATTGTACCGCGCACAGTAAGCAAACGTTCCGTATAAGGATACTCTGAAGATGAGGAAGTCACCGTATCCATAACTTCTATCTGATCCGGCATATTTTGCATTTCCTTCTGGATTCCGGACAATTCCGCTTTCGCGCTTTTGTATTGAGATAACTCTTTTGCAGTCATTATAATCCCTCCGCACGTAATTTTACTTTTGTCAGCTTAGCCATTCCTTTAACTCTATTTCCCCCTTTTAAATTATCTGTTGAAAAATGAACTTTTCCTACAGAAGTCTCCATAAAAAGCTTAAAAACAATTTTTATAATAGCGCTCGCTTTTTAAGAAGTTCTTCTATAGAACTTAAAATCATTTTAGAACGTTTGTTCTATATTGTCAATGACCTTTTGACTTGCTGTACGTTTTATGAAACAGCAAATAATTTTATTCCGTCCCTGATTACTTTTATACAAAGTTCATTTACTGCTTAATATCAATCATCACGGAATATAAAAACAGACTCTACCAATAAAGTAGAGCCTGTTTTATCAAAGATTGAACAAATTAAGCTTGTTCAATCTTTCTGTTTTCACTTTACAGTAACACCATCACGGCAAAGCCGCCGCTGAAGTAATAGGTGTTCGCGTAATGTCCATTTGATGGAGGTAGGGGGAATCTACCCGCGCACTAAAAAACATGCCGCCGGCATGTTTTTTGCGCACTGCGGTGCGCCGTGCTGTTCTCTTCTCTCACCGCATGCCACACAAAAACACCCCCGCCGGGATTCGGCGAGGGTGTTTTTGTGTGGTGGAGCAACACAGGCCAAAAACAAAAATGTTTTACTTCGTGGGTGGTTTCGCCGTGACACGGTGGTTGTAACGGCATTATGCAGTGAATGTTGTTACAGAGCTGCTTGTTCTGTAAACTCTTTTTTCCACTCATCAATTAAAGCATTAATAAGTGGCATGTTGTCTTCGTGATTGTTTGTAGAATCTTTTGATTTTAAAACAAATGCGGCAGAAGTATCAATTACTCTTTTATCCAATGCCCAAAACGAAGCACTAAATCTTACTTTATTTATTGTGTCTATTATGGTTGTATCATCAATAAAATCTGTGTTCGATTGATCCTTAATTATATAACCACATGTGCCATTACTCTCAGACCACTCACTTGCTTTTATTGATATGTATTTAGGCACAGATAATTCATTAGATAATGTTTCCTTCATATAAGCGTTATACGACTCTTTATCTATGAACTCCCAAAGAAAGGATGCTCTTCGGGCCTCTTGCCAATCAAGTAGGTCTATTTCTGTTATAAAACTTTTTGTCCTTTCAAGAAACACCTCTTCCAGCATATACAGATGTTCTAAAGTAATAAGTTTTTCTTCTCTCATGTATTTTGTTTCTGCAACTCGCCCATAAGTTAATTCAATTATATGCAATAGATGCAATAAAAATTGAAATGATAAAAAATCAGTATTAGAAAACATTTTAATAATAATATCATGTCTCTTGTTTTCATCAACAATCCGGAAAAGCAAATCTGAAATTGTATAAATACTAAAATCGTTGATATTAGCACCGATTAAATGCGTCTGTTCTTCAGAGACTCTCCCACTTTGAAATACTAATACACTTAAAAAGAGTTCTATCCTATCTTCGGGAATCCGTGATAAATTATTTTTTATTTCCTCTAAATAAATATTGAAAAGCTTGGATTCATTTAAAAAATTAATGTAAGCTCTTAATTCCTGTTCTTCCATATTTAATATAGAGTTATTCAGATCACGTCTACTAATAGTTATGTTGTCAAGCGAAAATGTAAAATATAGATCATACCTGTCTTTCGCTGCTATCCGCATTGCTTGATTTAATTCGCGGTTTGATGTTGTATCAGTAGGGTATAGTACACTATTCGAGAACACTGGAAATAAGCTCGCAACAGCATTTAGCATAATAATTGGATTTTCAGGGTATATTTTTTTGAAGCTTTCTAATGTATCTTCCTTATGTTTATTTAGTTCATTTAGTACTACTCCACCACCACTATATCCACCAACTAGAGAAAATTTATTCTCCCTAATCCATTCATAGATAGGTGAAGCAAACAAGTGCAAAGCACTTATTCCCGACATATCAATAAAATCCACTTCTTCTTTTACTGCTGCATAGGTAAATGACAAAGTATTACAGTATCTATTCACGTCTCGCAAAGTGTTTATAAAAGGACTAATACAAGAATTAAAAACCTTACGCCAACGTTTTGTGTCAAAATCTATACCATTCGATAATTCTACTATATCGTTTAGTTTGTCAAATAGAATGTTGTGAAGTTTTGAAATGCAGCGTCAGATGTGTATAAGAGACAGGCTCAAGGGTGGAACATCAAAGGGGACTTGAATTATCTTCTCAAGATATTCTTGTCCATTGCATCCTTGTACATCTCCTAAAGCACGAGAAACAATATCTTTGTCAAAGGAAAGAAGATAAGTTGTGTTCGGAAAACCTGCAACGGCATTAACCAATTGAAAAATTAGCCGTATTTGTTCATTTGAAAGTCGATCTATATCATCAATTACTACTAAAATTCTTGAATTCATATCGACCAAAGCTTTTTCCACTTCATGTTTTCTATAAGATACATCATTGAGTTTTGATTCTGCATTGTTTTTTATGGACTTTCCAAATGCAGATGATAATTTAGGTAAAAGCTTTAAATATTTTCCTACAACAGGGATGTATTCTGAATATTCAAGTGCAGAAGAATATTTCTCTATTGCTGCTCCAACATTTTTAATTTTTTTATCTTTACTCTTTATCTTTAATGAATTAGTAAGTGTTAAAAAGAATTGGTTTATTAATTGGTTTGTATCTGTAAAATTCCATGGATTAAATTGTATTATGATTATTTTTTCTTTCTCATCCATATTTTCTGACAATTGTGTAATTTCTTCAATGGCCATATTGATAATAGATGTTTTTCCACATCCCCATTTACCTTGTAAAGATACTGCATAATTATCTTTTGTTTTAAAGTTTATAATGGCATTTGCAAGTTGTTTCGAAAATGCGCTACGCCCTAATGCGTCCTCACACATTTGATTTATTGGTTTATCAGTATTAAACATGCAACTTTCTCCTATAGATATGTAGACACATCTATTTTAATTGTTTTCTGTCACAATAGCTTAAATTACATCCGCAATTTTACATATTTATTATAGCAAAAACCTGCATACAAATCAATTTTAGTTGTTAAAGGACGTAGAAGTTTTTATCCACAAGTTTATATAGAAACATATTACTAACTTTGCTCCTGCTTTTGCAGGAGCTTTTTTAGTTACTTAATATCATTGACTATTTTCATAAGGGTCGATTCAATTAGGGATTGTGAAGATGTTTCTATATATTTCTTTAAATCACTAGGTTCACAATTAAATGTATTGGCTAAGGCTTCAATTGTTTCGGGTTTTTCATCTTCGATTCTATAATGACCGCGGTTATAACTCCATACATGATTCTGAATTACCGACAATAATTCGGTTAGGCTCTCATGCTCTAGTATTGGATTAAGTGGACAATGATACCCCTTTATATAGGTTCTTAACGTCGTTAACGTAGTGATTGCTTTTTGGGAAAGCCCAGTAGTCTCTTGAATATCTGTTGATTTTCTTGTTGGCAAATCAAATCCA
>OJQY01000074.1_pt1 | contig 85186 bp, 69 predicted proteins | sample 1599091 | NCBI WGS metagenome assembly OJQY01 (sample SAMN03922524, study PRJEB24848) | human gut metagenome | isolation source: stool sample | host: Homo sapiens | place: Germany | collected 2010-02 | reverse complement strand
TCTGTATCGTTTTCAAGGTTCGTTGCTCTCAAGCGAGCTTGTACATAATAGCACGCTTTAGGCGCTCTGTCAACAGGTTTTTTGCCATTTTTCTGAACTTTTTTGTGCATCCGAACGTTCGTATCCACCTATCTTTCGTCTCTATCTTAAAGCACGAACTTTCAATTCAAAATCCCAATGAAATATTCTGGTTTTGTAAATTTCAACATGAAGAGGCGGACAGCCGCCATAGCCGTCCGCCCCTGTTTGTGTCACTCGCTCTTATGCGCCGCCTCGCAATAGAAGCAGCGATAGATCTGCTTCTCCCGATCGGCCAGCACAAAAATCTGGTCCAATTCTTGCTCGGTCTGAGTAATACAGCGCGGGTTTTTGCACTTCATCACATTCACAACCCGCGCGGGCATCTCAGGTTTTTTCTTCTCCACCAGTTTCCCGTCGCGAATGATGTTGACGCTGATACCCGGATCAATGTAGCCCAGCAAATCCAGATCCAGAGGGATCTCCTGGTCAATTTTGATGATGTCCTTTTTACCCATGCGCTGCGACTTGGCGTTCTTGATGATGGCCACAGAGCAGTCCAGCGCGTCCAGTCCCAGATAATGATAGATTTCCATGCTGCGCCCGGCGTGAATATGGTCGATTACATAGCCGTTCTGGATGCTGTCAATATTCATGCCTCCACCTCCAAAAGCTTCATCAGCAGGGCTTCGCGCATATATTTGCCATTCGAAACCTGGCGGAAATAGCATGCGCGGGGATCGTCGTCCACGGCGCGGCTGATTTCGTTCACGCGCGGCAGAGGATGCAGCACGCACAAATCGCGGCGTGCCAGGCGCATCTTTTCAGTATCAAGGATATAGCTGTCCTTGAGGCGCACATAGTCCGCCTCGTTAAAGAAGCGCTCGCGCTGCACACGGGTCATGTAGAGAATATCGAGGGTGCCGATCACATCCTCCAGCCGCTCCACTTCCACGAAGCTGACGCCGTTTTTGTGCATGCTTTCGCGCACATATTCGGGCACGCGCAGCTCCTCCGGAGAGATGAGCACAAAGCGAATGCTCTTGTAGCGCATCATGGCGTTGATGAGGCTGTGCACCGTGCGGCCGAACTGAAGGTCTCCGCAACAGCCGATGACCAGCTGGTTGAGCCGTCCCTTCTCGCGGCGGATGGTGAGCAGATCCGCCAGCGTCTGCGTGGGGTGATTATGTCCGCCGTCGCCCGCGTTGATGATGGGCACGGGGCTGACCTGGGCCGCCGCGGTGGGCGCGCCTTCCTTGGGGTGACGCATGGCGATGACGTCCGCATAGCATCCCACGGTGCGCACAGTATCGGCCACGCTTTCACCCTTGGATGCAGAAGAGCTGTCCGCCGATGAAAAACCAAGCACGCTCCCGCCCAATTCCAGCATGGCGGCCTCAAAACTCAGCCGCGTACGGGTGCTGGGCTCATAAAAAAGCGTTGCCAGCTTCTTCCCATGCATGCATTCAGCATACCGTTTGGGGTTTTGGATAATGTCGTCTGCGCGGTCCATCAGGTCATCCAGCTCCTGCGTGCTCAGGTCACGGATATCAAGCAGATGTCTGGGCATGCGTGTACCTCCTCAGTTGTGCATCCAACTCTCGTCGCTGGGGTTGTTGCGGAAACGAATGAGCCGCTCCACCTGTTCCGGACGGATATAGCCCTTCTCCGCCGCCGCCTGTACCAGCACGTCGAAGTTGGACAGGCTCACGTTTTTCACCCCGGCGGCGGCCAGCCGGTCCAGTCCCTTCTGCATGCCGTAAGTGAAGATGCTCGCGATGCCCAGCACCTCCGCGCCGGCCTCGCGCAGCGCCTCCACCACGTCGATGACGCTCCCGCCGGTGGAGATCAGGTCCTCCACCACGACCACCTTCTGGCCTTTTTCCAGCTTGCCCTCAATGCGGTTCTGACGGCCGTGGTCCTTGTTGCCGCCGCGCACGTAGCCCATGGGCAGGTGCATCATGTGCGCCACAATGGCCGCGTGGGCGATGCCCGCGGTGGACGTGCCCATGAGCACCTCCACATCCGGATATTCACGGCGGATAACTTCCATCAGGCCGTTTTCCACCCGATCGCGCACCTCGGGCGCGGTCAAGGTCAGGCGGTTGTCGCAGTAAATGGGGCTCTTGATGCCGCTGGCCCAGGTGAAGGGTTCCTCGGGCCTGAGAAACACCGCGCCGATGGACAATAACGCGCCCGCAATCTGTTTTTCCATGATGGTCTTTCCTCCTTTGTCACTCGCCAAGGAATTCCTTCACGCAGCGCCGATAGGCCGCCACGGGGTCCGCTGCCTGGGTGATGGGCCGCCCCACCACGATATAGTCGCTCCCGCCCAGGCGCGCCTTTTCGGGGGTCATCACGCGCGCCTGATCGTCCGCCGCCGAATCCGCAAAGCGGATACCCGGCGTCACCGTCTGGAACGCCGCGCCGCAGGCTTCCTTCACCAGCCCCGCCTCCAGCGGCGAGCACACCACGCCGTCCAGCCCGGCCTCTTTGGCGTTCTGGGCGTACTTCTTCACGGTGTCGGGCATGCTGGCATTGATGAGCAGCTCCCGCTGCATGCGCTCCTCGCTGGTGGAGGTGAGCTGCGTCACCGCCAGCAGCATGGGGCGCGTTCCATCCGGACGGGTCAGGCCTTCCAAGGCCGCCTTCATCATGTCGATGGTGCCCGCGGCGTGCAGGTTGGTCATGTCCACATCCAGCCTGGACAGCGAGGCCATGGCCTTTTTGACGGTGTTGGGAATGTCGTGGAGCTTCAGATCCAGAAAGATCTTGTGTCCCCGCGCCTTGATCTCCCGCACGATCTGCGGGCCCTCGGCATAGAACAGCTCCATACCCACCTTCACGTAGGGCTTGCGCGCCTCGTTTTCAAACTTGTCCAGAAAGGCGTACACCGCCTCCGCGCTGGGAAAGTCCAATGCGATGATCACATCTCCGCGGCTCATTTCCACGCACCTCCAATAATGTCCTCCAGGCGTTCGATGCCCAGCCGTTCCATCTCGCCGGGCAGCGCCTCGATGATCTTCGGGCAAACGTAGGGGTCCACCAGGTTCTGTGCGCCCACCTGCACGGCGGTCGCCCCGGCCAACATCATTTCGATCACATCGCGCGCGCTGCTCACCCCACCCATGCCGATCACGGGGATCTTCACCGCCCGCGCCACCTGATACACCATGCGCAACGCCACCGGGAACACCGCCGGGCCGGAGAAGCCGCCCATGACGTTGGCGATCACGGGTTTGCGCTTTTTCAGGTCGATGCGCATGCCCAAAAGCGTGTTGATCAGACTCAGCCCGTCCGCGCCCGCATCCTCGCAGGCTTTTGCGATGGATACGATGTCCGTCACATTGGGGCTCAGCTTGATGTAAACAGGCTTGGTCGTTACGGCCTTGACGGCGCGCGTCACCTCCGCCGCGCTTTCGGCGCAGGTACCGAACGCCATTCCGCCGCCATGTACGTTGGGGCAACTGACGTTGACCTCGATGAGGCCCACCTGCTCCTGCTGGTCTATCAGGCGGCAGCACTCCTCATATTCCGCCACGGAAAAGCCGCTGATATTGGCGATGACCTTTTTATGAAAGAACGTTTTCAGCTCGGGCAGCTCATGCTCGATCACATGATGCACGCCGGGGTTTTGCAGTCCCACGGCGTTGATCATGCCTGCCGTGCACTCCGCGATGCGGGGCGTGGGGTTGCCAAAGCGCGCCTCCAGCGTGGTGCCCTTGAAGGAGAACGTGCCCAATACGTTGATGTCGTACAGCTCGTGAAATTCCTCGCCATAGCCGAAACAGCCGCTGGCGGGAATGACGGGGTTGTCAAGCGTCCAGCCGGAGAGGGTCACGTGCGTATCTACCATAGGATCTCCTCCCTTTTGAGCACCGGGCCATCCTTGCAGATGCGCTTGCTGCCGTACCTGGTTTGGCATGAACAGCCCATGCACACCCCGAAGCCGCAGGCCATGCGCTCCTCAAAGCTGAACTGCCCATGGATATCCTGTTTTTCGCACAGGGCATGCACGGCACGCAGCATGGGCTCCGGTCCGCAGGCGTATACATAGTCGTATTTTCCTTCCAGGGGGACCATGGCGTCGGTTACAAAGCCCTTCACGCCCTGCGTGCCGTCGGCCGTGGTCACGGTCAAGGGCACGCCCAGCGCCTCAAACTCCCTTTGCCAGAACACTTCGGCCGCGGTGTTGAATCCCAGAATCACCCGCGGCTCCTTGCACTCGGCCAGCAGCTTTTTGCACAGGCCGTACAGGGGCGGCGTACCCACGCCCCCGCCCACCAGCAGCGGAAACTGCGAGGCCGTCACCTCGTCCAGCCGGTCCACATCAAAGCCGTTGCCAAGGCCGGTCAAAAGGTCCAGCTCCGTGCCCGCCGCATAGTGGCTCATGGCCTCGGTGCCCAGACCCACCACCTTGTAGATCAGATCCAGCGTGCCTTCCTCGCCGGGCCGCCAGTCGCATACCGAGATAGGGCGTCTGAGGTAAAAGCCCGGCAGCTGCACCTGCACAAACTGCCCCGGCCGCACGATGGCGCGCGTGTCGCCTGAAAGGCGTATATGGTACACGTTCTGGGTGAGCGGCTCGTGGCTTTCGATCACAAAACGCATCGGTCCGCCTCCCTTACGAGTCGATGGTGGAGATGCACAGCGTGATTTCCTCCAGCACCTCCAAGAGCACCCGCACCGTATCCAGCGCGGTGAACATGGTCACATTGTTCTCCACCGCGCAGCGGCGAATCTGCGCGCCGTCGCTGTCGCGGCCCAGGTTGGCAGGCTCGCGGGTGTTGATGACGTAGTTGACGTGTCCCTGCCGGAGGGAATCGAGGATCTCCTCGCTGCCCTCGCTGAGCTTCTTGCGGATGCGGGTGCGGATGCCGTTGGCCTTGAGGAACTCGGCGGTTCCGCGCGTGGCCTCGATGTTGAAGCCCATGTCATAGAAGCGGCGGATAAGGGGCAGGGCCTCGGCCTTGTCGCTGTCGGCAATGGTCACAAAGATGGTGCCGTAGTTGGCCACGTTCATGCCGGAGGACTGCATGGCCTTATAGAGTGCGCGGGTGAGGCGCTTGTCATAGCCGATGGCCTCGCCGGTGGATTTCATCTCGGGGCTCAGGTAGGCGTCCATGCCGCGCAGCTTGGAGAAGCTGAAGGCCGGGGCCTTGACGTACCACTTCTCCTTTTCCGGGGCCATGACCTCCACAATGCCCTGTTCGCGCAGGCTGTGGCCCAGCATCACGCGGGTGGCGATGTCGGCCAGGGGCACGCCCGTGGCCTTGCTGAGGAAAGGCACCGTGCGCGAGGACCGGGGGTTGACCTCGATCACATACACGTTGTCCTGGCGGTCCACGATGAACTGGATGTTGTACAGGCCCACGATGCCAATGCCCAGGCCCAGCCGCACCGTGTAGTCGATGATGGTCTGGCGCGCCTTCTCGCTCACCGAGAAGGTGGGATAGACGCTGATGGAGTCGCCGCTGTGCACGCCGGTGCGCTCCACGTGCTCCATGATGCCGGGGATGTAGACATTTTCTCCGTCGCACACGGCGTCGGTTTCCAGCTCCTTGCCGGTGATGTAGTGGTCCACGAGCACCGGCTGGTCCTCGCTGACCAGCACGGCGGTCTTGAGGTAGTGGCGAAGCGCCTCCTCGTTGGGCACGATCTGCATGGCGCGGCCGCCCAGCACGTAGCTGGGGCGCACCAGCACGGGGTAGCCGATGCGCTCGGCCACGCGCACGCCGGCCTCGATGTCGGTCACGGCCTCGCCGTTGGGCTGGGGAATCCCGAGCGATTCCATCACCTTTTCAAAGGCGTCGCGGTTTTCCGCGCGGCGGATGGCCTCCACGTCGGTGCCGATGATCTTCACGCCCATGTCGTGCAGGCGCTCGGCCAGGTTGATGGCCGTCTGTCCGCCCAGGCTCACCACCACGCCCTCGGGGTTTTCGAGGGTGACGATGTTCATCACGTCCTCCACGGTGAGGGGCTCAAAATAGAGCTTGTCGCTGGTGGTGTAGTCGGTGGACACGGTTTCGGGGTTGTTGTTGATGATGATGGCCTCGTAGCCCGCGCGGCGGATGGTCCAGATGGCGTGCACGGTGGAGTAGTCAAACTCCACGCCCTGGCCGATGCGGATGGGGCCGGAGCCCAGCACAATGATCTTTTTGCGGTCCGACACCACGGACTCGTTTTCCTTTTCGTAGGTGGAGTAGAAGTAGGGCACGTAGCTTTCAAACTCGCTGGCGCAGGTGTCGATCATCTTGTAGACGGGCATGAAGCCATGGGCCTTGCGAAGGAGAAAAACCTCCTTTTCGGTCATGTCCCACACCTGGCCGATGTACTTGTCGCTGAAGCCCAGCTTCTTGGCCGCGAAAAGCGTCGCCTCGTCGCGGGGATGCGATTTAAGCACGGCCTCGAACTCCACGATGTTTTTGATCTTCTCCAAGAACAGCATGTCGATCTTGGTGCGGTCGTAGATCAGGCCCAGGTCTACCCCGCAGCGGATCAGCTGTGCGATGGCGAAGAGCCGGTCGTCCGTGCCATCCTGAATGTAGTCCAGCAGCTCGTCCACGGGCTTGTTGTCAAAGCGGGGCATATAGATGTGGCACACGCCGATCTCCAGCGACCGCACGGCCTTGAGCAGGCTTTCCTCGATGGTGCGGCCCACGCTCATCACTTCGCCGGTGGCCTTCATCTGGGTGCTCAGGCGGTTGCTGGCGCCCTCCAGCTTGTCAAAGGGGAAGCGCGCCATCTTGCTGACCACGTAGTCCAGCGCCGGCTCAAAGCAGGCCGGCGTGTTGGCCAGGGCGATCTCCTCCAGATGCATGCCCACCGCCACCTTGGCCGACACGCGCGCGATAGGATAGCCGCTGGCCTTGGAGGCCAGGGCCGAGGAGCGGGACACGCGGGGATTGACCTCGATCAGGTAATACTGGAAGCTGTAAGGGTCCAGGGCGAACTGCACGTTGCACCCGCCCTCGATCTTGAGCGCGCGGATGATCTTGAGCGCGCTGTCGCGCAGCATATGGTATTCCTTGTTGGTCAGCGTCTGGCTGGGACAGAGCACGATGGAATCGCCCGTGTGCACGCCCACGGGGTCGATGTTTTCCATGTTGCAGATGGCGATGGCGGTGTCGTTGGCGTCGCGCATCACCTCGTACTCGATCTCCTTGTAGCCCTTGATGCTCTTTTCCACCAGCACCTGATGCACCGGGGAGAGCTTGAGCGCGTTTTTGAGCAGCTCCTCCATCTCCTCGGGGTTGTCGGCAAAGCCGCCGCCCGTGCCGCCCAGCGTAAAGGCGGGGCGCAGCACCACGGGATAGCCGATCTGCTCGGCCGCGCGGAAGCCCTCCTCCATGCTGGTGGCGATCAAAGACGGCAGCACCGGCTCGCCCAGCCGCTCGCACAGCTCCTTGAACTTCTCGCGGTCCTCCGCCATCTCGATGGATTCAAAGCTGGTGCCCAGAATTTCCACCTGGCACTCGTCCAGCACGCCCTTGCGCTGTAGCTGCATGGCGAGGTTGAGGCCCGTCTGCCCGCCCAGGCCCGGCAGAATCGCATCCGGCCGCTCGTAGCGCAGAATCTTGGCCACGTATTCCAGCGTGAGCGGCTCCATGTACACCTTGTCGGCGATGTCCACATCCGTCATGATGGTGGCGGGGTTGGAGTTGACCAGAATGACCTCGTACCCTTCCTCGCGCAGGGCCAGACACGCCTGCGTGCCCGCGTAGTCGAACTCCGCGGCCTGGCCGATCACGATGGGGCCGGAGCCGATCACCAGAATCCGGTGAATATCCGTGCGCTTAGGCATGCTTTCTCTCCCCTTCCATCAAGTCGATAAAGCGCCCGAACAGATACGCGCTGTCCTGCGGGCCGGGCGCGCTCTCCGGGTGGTACTGGACGGAAAAGAGCTTGTCGGGCAGGCAGGCCACGCCCTCGGCGGTGCCGTCCAGCAGGTTTTGGTGCGTGAGGATCAGGCCCGTGCCCTGCAGGGATTTCTCATCCACCGCAAAGGAGTGGTTCTGGCTGGTGATTTCGATCTTGCCGGTGGCCAGCTCGCGCACGGGATGGTTGCCGCCGCGGTGGCCGAACTTCATCTTAAAGGTCCGCGCCCCGCACGCCAGCGAGATCATCTGATGCCCCAGGCAGATGCCGAAGATGGGCAGCCGTCCCCGAAGCGCGCGCACCAGGTCGATCACCGGGCGCACATCCTCGGGATCTCCGGGGCCGTTGGAGAGGAACAGCCCGTCGGGCTTGAAGCTGAGGATGGTGTCAGCAGGGGTGTCGTAGGGCACCACGGTCACGTTGCAGCCGAACTGATTGAGCTTGCGCACAATGTTGAGCTTGATGCCGCAGTCCACCGCCACCACGCTGTAGCGGGGATTGGGGGTACGGGCGTACCACTTCTTTTTGCAGCTTACGCGGCTGACGCAGTCGGTCGGCAGCTGATAGGCGCGCACGCGCTCCAGCGCCTCCTCGACGGGGGTATCCGCGTCGCAGATCAGCGCGCGCTGGCTGCCCTCGTTGCGGATCATCCGGCCGATACGCCGCGTATCCACGCCCTGAAGGCCCGGAATGCCGTTTTCCTCCAGAATTTCGCCCAGCGTTTTGGTGTAGCGGAAGTTGCTGGGCATGTCGCAGTATTCGCGCACCACCAGCCCGCCCATGGTGGGCACGCGGGTTTCGTTATCCTCATCGGTGATGCCGTAGTTGCCGATGAGCGGATAGGTCATCACCACCGTCTGCGCGGTGTAGCTGGGATCGGTCACGATTTCCTGATAGCCCACCATGGAGGTGTTGAATACCAGTTCGCACACCGCGTCATTCATGGAGCCAAAGCCCGTTCCCTCATGCACGCTGCCGTTTTCCATCACCAGCATGCGCCGCTTTACCGCCTGCGCCATACGCATGTCCCTCCCACATAGGTTTCAATGCACTCTCCCCGCACCCGCCAGCCCGCAAAGGGCGTGGCGCGCCCCTTGGAAAGGAAGGTCTCCGGGTCGATGGCAAAGGTTTCGTCCAGGTTAAAGATCGCAAAATCGCCCGCGCCGGGCTCGATGCGCGCCGGAGGCAGATGGAAGCGCGCCCGCGGCGCGTCCGTCATGGCGCGCAGCACCGTTGCCAGCGGCACGCGGCCCGTCAGCACCAGCCCCGTGTAGAGGACCGGGAACGCACATTCCAGCCCCACTACGCCCATCAGGCTCTTTTCCAGCCCGCGCGCCTTTTCCTCGGCGCTGTGGGGCGCATGGTCGGTGGCGAGGATGTCGATGGTGCCATCCAAAAGGCCCTCCACCAGCGAATCGCGATCGGCCGCGGAGCGGATGGGCGGGTTCATCTTGAACCGTCCGTCGTCCTCCAGCTGTGCATCGCACAAAAGCAGGTAGTGCGGCGCCGTCTCGCACGTCACGTCCACCCCCCGCGCCTTAGCCTGGCGGATGAGCGCCACACTCTCCTTCGTTGACACATGGCACACATGGTAGGGACAGCCGGTTTCCTCCGCCAGGCGCAGGTCGCGCTCCACCTGCCGCCATTCGCTCTCGCTGGAAATGCCCTTGAGGCCATGCTGCCGCGCATATTCACCCTCATGCACGCAGCCGCCATGCAGCAGGCTTTCCTCCTCGCAATGCGCGGCGATCAGCCCGCCCGCCTCCCCGACGCGGCGCATGGCCTCACGCATGACGCTTTCCTCCTGCACCCCGCGCCCGTCGTCGGAGAAGGCCACGGCATGGGGCTTGAGCGCCGCAAAGTCGCACAGCTCGCCGCGCCCGCGCTGCCCCAGCGTAATGCACCCGTAGGGATGCACCCGCACCGCCGCGTCCCGGCGGATGGCGGAAAGCTCCTCCTCCAGGTGCTCGGGCGTATCGGGCGGAGGATTCAGGTTGGGCATGGCGCACACGTCGGTATACCCGCCGCGCGCTGCGGCCAGCGTGCCGCTTTTCACGCCCTCCTTATAAAAAAAGCCCGGCTCCCGAAGATGCACATGAACATCAACAAGACCCGGTATCAACAATTTGCCCGTTAAAGGCAACGCCCCCGCCTCATGGAAATTGGAAACGTCAACAATACGGCCCCCGTCCAGGGATACGTCCGCCTGCATCAGCCTTCCCTCATGGTACACCGTGGCTTTTTCAAGCGCCATGTGCAACAATGCCGCCCCCTTCCCGCTTCATCAGGTGCGTATATCCAATCATTTATAATACACAGGCCATCCTGCTTTGTCAAGCCATCGTTCGTGGTTTTTCGCAGCCTTTACGCCCGGCCCCGGCCGTGGTATCATAGGCGCGGGAGGGAACGCCATGTACCGCATACTTATCGTCGAGGACGACCCCGTCATCACTGAAACCCTGTGCGCCTATATGGGGCGCTGGGGCATGGAGGCGCGCGGAATAGAGGATTTCCAAAGCGTGCTGCGCGAATTTGCCGCCTTTGACCCGCAGCTGGTGCTGATGGACATTGCCCTGCCGTTCTTTGACGGCTATCACTGGTGCGCCGAGATCCGCAAAATCAGCACCGCGCCGATTCTGTTCATCTCCTCGGCGGGCGATAACCTCAACATCCTGCGCGCGCTGGACGCGGGCGCGGACGATTTCGTCTCCAAGCCCTTTGACCTCAGCGTCCTTCTGGCCAAGGTGCAGGCGCTTTTGCGCCGCACCTATGACTTTGCGGGGCAAAGCCCCCTGCTGACCCATGGGGATCTCATTCTCAACGCCTCCGACGGGGCGGTGACCTGCCGGGGGGAGCGCGCGGAGCTCACGCGCAACGAAAACCGCATCCTGACCGTGCTCATGGAAAACAAGGGCAAGATCGTCAGCCGTGAAACCCTCATGGCGCGCCTGTGGGAAACCGACGCCTTTGTGGATGAAAACACCCTGAGCGTCAACATCACGCGCCTGCGGCGCAAGCTGGCCGCCGTAGGCGCTGAGGACCTGATCAAGACCAGAAAGGGCATGGGGTATCTGATCGAATGAATACGCTTCGCTGGGGTATGCTTCTCCTTCGCTATATGCGTGACCGTCTGTTCCATATCGTGCTGGTACTCGCCTGTCCGGCGGTTTTTGCGTTGATATGCGCTCTCACCGGCGCGCCGCTGGCGGGCGTCGTTTACGCCGGCGTGCTGGTGCTGGCGGGCGGGCTGATCGCGCTTGGGATGGACCTGCCGCGCTATGTCCGCCGCCACAGGGAGCTGCAAGGCCTGCTGGACGGCTGCCTGTACGCAGCCACGGTCCTTCCCGCTCCACACGGGCTTTTGGAGGAGGACTGGCGCGCGCTGCTCCTGTGCGCCATCGACCAGAGCGCGGGCCAGGCCGACGCCCACGACCGCGACCGGCGCGACCGTGAGGCCTGCGTCGCCCTGTGGGCGCACCAGATCAAGGTGCCGCTGGCGGCCATGCGCATGCTGGTTCAAAGCGATCCCGGCCCGGCCTCGGACCGGCTGACGGCGGAGCTGTTCAAGGTGGAGCAGTACGTCGAAATGCTGCTGGGCTACCAGCGCCTCACCGGCCCCACGACCGATTTCACCCTGCGCGAGTGCGACGTGAACGCCGTGATGCGCGCCTCGGCGCGCCGCTTCGCGCCCTTGTTCATCGAAAAAAAGCTGCGTCTGAACTATCAGGAAACGACGCTTCGCGCCCTCACGGATGAGAAGTGGCTGGCCTTTGTTCTCGAGCAGGTGCTCAGCAACGCGGTCAAATATACCCGCCGGGGCAGTGTGACGCTGCGCGCCGACGAGGCCGCCCATGCCATCATCGTGGAGGATACGGGCATCGGTATCGCCCCGGAGGACCTGCCGCGCGTGTTCGACCACGGCTACACTGGCCTCAACGGCCGCAGGGACAAGCGCGCCACGGGCCTTGGGCTCTACCTTTCCAAGCGCGTGCTGGATCAGCTCGGCCACACCATCGCCATCGCCTCCGAGCCGGGGCGCGGCACGCGGGTGACCATCGGGCTGGAGAGCCTGCGCATGCGGGCGGAATAGCCCAGGATGACAAAAGCGTAAGCTGCGCGGGCAAACTGTAAGGCAAATCCATGGCGCCCGCGCTCCGCCGTAAGGTATACTCTGTCTCGAAACAAAGGAGGTATGCCTCATGGCAATGCTGGAAGTGGACCATCTGCAAAAGATCTATACCACCCGCTTTGGCGCCAGCCAGGTGCAGGCGCTGACCGACGTGACCTTCTCTGTGGAGAAGGGCGAATATGTGGCCATCATGGGCGAAAGCGGCAGCGGCAAAACCACGCTGCTCAACATTCTGGCCGCGCTGGACAAGCCTACCCGCGGCGAGGTGCGCCTGAACGGAAAGCTGCTTTCCTCCATCTCTGAAAAGGCGCTGTCTGCCTTCCGCCGCGACAATCTGGGCTTTGTCTTTCAGGATTTTAACCTGCTGGACACCTTCTCCATCCGTGACAACATCTTTCTGCCGCTGGTGCTGGCGGGCTGCCCCTACCGCGAAATGGAAAACCGCCTCGGCCCCATCGCCCAGAAGCTGGGCATCGGCGGCATTCTCTCCAAATTCCCCTACGAAGTCAGCGGCGGCCAGAAACAGCGCGCCGCCGTCGCCCGCGCCCTCATCACCCGGCCCCAGCTCATTCTGGCGGACGAGCCCACCGGTGCGCTGGACAGCCGTGCCACAGACAGCCTTCTGCGCCTGTTCGGCGAAATCAATGAGGACGGCCAGACCATCCTCATGGTTACACACTCGGTCAAGGCGGCCAGCCATGCGGGACGTGTGATGTTCATCAAGGATGGCGAGGTATTCCACCAGCTCTACCGCGGGCTGGACGGCACGGAGGGGCTGTACCAGCGCATCAGCGACACCCTCACCGTCATCGCCACGGGAGGCGCCCGCCATGCGTAAAGGATTCTTCCCGCGGCTGGCCCTCAGCGGCATCCGCAAAAACCGTAGCATTTACTATCCCTATATTCTCACCGCTGTGCTCACCACGGCCATGATGTACATCATCGGCTCCCTGCAGCAGATCAGCACCGACTATTCGGGCACCCTGGCCTTTTCCCTGCAGCTGGGCATTGTGGTGACCTCCGTATTCAGCGTGGTGTTTCTGTTCTATACCAACAGCTTTCTTATGCGCCGTCGCAAAAAGGAGTTCGGCCTGTATAACATTCTGGGCATGGAAAAGCGGCACCTGGCCCGCCTCATTTTCTGGGAAACGGCGCTGATGCTGGCGGTCAGCCTCACGCTTGGACTGGCCGTGGGCGTGCTTCTGGACAAGCTGATGCACCTGATGCTCTCGCGCCTGGTAGGACAGGCCGTCTCGCTCACATTTGCCGTATCGCCCGGTTCCATGCGCTACACCGCCGCGTTGATCAGCATCACGTTCGCCCTGATTCTGCTCAACTCCGTGCGTCAGGTCTACGTCGCCCGTCCCGTAGAGCTCTTGCGCAGCGCTGAGGTGGGCGAGCGCGAGCCCAAGGCCCGCTGGCTGCTGGGCCTGCTGGGGCTGATTTCGCTGGGCACGGGCTACTGGCTCAGTGCAACCGTCAAGGACGCGGGCATGATGATTCTGTTCTTTTTCGTGGCGGTGCTGCTGGTGATCGCGGGCACCTACCTGCTGTTCACCTCCGGCAGCATCACGCTGCTCAAGGCTCTGCGCAAAAACCGGCGTTACTATTACAAGCCGGACCACTTCATCAGCGTATCCGGCATGATCTACCGCATGAAGCAAAACGCCGTGGGCCTTGCCAACGTGTGCATCCTGTCCACCATGGTGCTGGTGATGGTATTTTCGACGCTTTCCCTGTGGCTGGGCATGGAGGACACCCTCAACAGCTGCCTGCGTTCGGATATCGATGTGCGGTCCGCCTCCACGGATGTGTCCGCACTGGAGACCGCCGTGGATGAGACGCTCCGGCAGGCGGGCGCCTCACGAGCGGACACCTGGACCTACCGCTACCTCTCCTTCTCGGCCCTTCCCACCCCGGAGGGCTTTGTCAGCAGCGTTTCCTTCACCGAAAGCGACGCCCTCATTGCCAGCCCCGCCACCTTCCAGGTGATGGTCGTGGAGGACTATAACCGCATGCTGGGCCGAAGCGAGACCCTTGCGCCCGGCGAGGCGCTGCTGGAATGTACCCGCGGAAACTATGAGGGCGATACCCTGCGCCTGCTGGACGAAACCTTTACCATCAAAGCGCGCATTTCCGACGGTCTGGGTGCGGGGCAGGCGCTGGCCAGCATTTACGATTACTACTGCCTGGTGGTGGACAGCATGGACACCCTGCGCCGTCTGGACAGTGAACAGCAGGCGGCCTATGGGGATCGCGCCTCTGCCATCCGCACTTCCATGAGCTTTGCGCTCCTTCCCGCCTCACCGCAGCTATCGGAGCAGGTGGCCGCGCTTCTGCGCAGCCAGGCGGATGCGGACGGCTTCACAAGCGTGGCCGAACGCACAGAGCTTCGTGAAAACCTCATGACGCTGTATGGCGGCCTGCTGTTTGTGGGGCTGTTCCTAGGACTCCTGTTCACCATGGCCATGATCCTCATCGTCTACTACAAACAGATCACCGAAGGCTATGAGGACCGGGAGCGCTACCGCATCATGCGCAAGGTGGGCCTGAGCCGCCGGGAGATCCGCCGCTCCATCTCCTCGCAGATTCTGATCGTCTTTTTCCTGCCCCTGGCGGCGGCAGGGCTGCACGTAGCCTTCGCCTTTCCCGGTATCGTCACCATGTTCCGCGCACTCAGCATGACCAACGTCACGCTGATCGCCGGCTGTGCGCTGGGCAGCTTTGCGGGCTTCGCAGCGCTCTATGGCGCTGTGTACCTGCTCACGGCCCGCGTGTACTACCGCATCGTCAGCGAATGAGGTGATGGAGATGATCAAAGCCGTTTCTCCCATGCGTCAGCGGCTTGCAGACGGCCTGTTCTGGACCGGCTTTGGGCTGTGCTGCCTGCTGCTGGTGCCGGTATGCGTGCTGCTTTGGCTTATTCGCGGCATCTTTGCCGCGGTGGACTGGTGCTCCCTTAGGCTGAAAAGCGCATAATACCATGTGGGGAGAGGCCGAGCGGCCTCTCCCACCCAGATCGTCCGGCTTTGCCGGGCGGGCGGGGAGTTTGCGCCCCTCGGCGCAAACACAGGCTGTCAAAGAAGCCACTTTGCATCGTAGCGAAGTGGCTTCTTGTAGTAGGTGAAGGTAGAAAAGCAGGAAAAGTCGCCACTTGTGGAGGGCGAGTTTCTTGAGATTCATCGCAGCAAACTTGAGCTTGACCCATGCGGTGACCGCGGCCAGCCCTCGATAAGGAGTATAACGCATTGCGTGTTTCTCTTTTGCGTCCGCAAAGACGCGCTCAATCGTCTGCGAACGCAGGGCGTAGGTTGCCTTACCTACAGGAGAATGCCGTATGTCTTCTGCCCGCTCCAGATATTCCTGCCAGATATGACGGGTTACGGTTTTCGTGTACTGCCGGTTTTGCGTGCATTTCTCCAGTTCTGGGCAATCCCGGCAAATATAGCTTTTGCTCTTATATTCCCGATATCCTTCACGGTTGGTAGTGGCATAACTGAGAACCTTGTCTTGCGGGCACAGGATACAATCGTAATATTCATCATATACGTACGCATACCAGGGCAGATTCCCTTTCTTCGTCATCGGCCGTTTGTAGGGAAGCGATGGGATTTTTCCACTATCGAAGATTTGTTTGCAAATCCATGGCGTTTTGTACCCTGCATCCGCTGTAACGACTTGTACTTCCGGATAATGTGCCTTCAGGCGCTCAAATACCGTATCGAATGCTACGCTGTCATGAACGTTACCGGGCGTAATTTCCGTCTCCAATATATAGCCCCGTCTGTCGCATACGGTATGCGCCTCATACGCAAAGCATTTCTTGTGCTCTCCCTTGTGGAATACTCCGCTTTCCGGGTCAGTGGTGGATTCTGCCACCATTTTTTCCTTCCCAGACGCACAAGGTCCGTCATCGTCATCATCCTTCTTCAGCGGTTTCTTTCCATGTGCTGCGCGATCCGCTTCGATCTCCTCATCCAGTTGCTCCTGATAGCGTTTCGCTGCAACCGGTATGGCCTTTTTCATTTGCTTTTTCAGGTTCGCATTCGCTTTGATATGCGTTCCATCCACAAACACGACTTCCGCAGACAGGTATCCTGCCCGGGCAACTTCCTCCAGTATCCACCGGAACACACCTTCGATTACTTCGGCTGTAAATCGATGCCGGAATGCGTAGCTGATGGTTGCAAAGTGCGGCAGCTGCTGCGACATGGTGTACCCCAGAAACCATCGATAGGCCACATTCACTTCCGCATCCCGCATGGTCTGCCGCAGAGAACGGATGCCAAACAGATGCTGGATCAGCACCAGCTTAAACAGAACCACCGGATCACAGCTGGGCCGTCCGTTATCCTCGCAGTACAAGTCTTCTACCAATTCGTATATGCGCGCAAAATTCACCGCTGCGTCGATCTTCCCCAGCAAGTGTCCCTTGGGTACCAGCATATCTGTGCACAGCATTTCTATCGCCTGGCGCTGCTCCGCTTCTTTCTTTAGCATCTTCATCACCTGTCCTTAGTATAGCAAAAAAGGCCGCATAATGCGACCTTTTTTGACAGGCTGAGTTTGCGCCCCTCGGCGCAAACATTTCTTAAGCTTTTGGCGGAAAAGGCCGGCGAAGCCGGACTTTTTCGACACGCTACGGGGAGAGGCCAAGCGGCCTCTCCCCCACACATGCTTCTCAGTCGGTCCAGAAGATCGACCGCTGGTTTTCCGTCATGCTCTGCACAGCATTTGTTTCGTCCTCGCCACCCCCGCCGAAGAAGTTGCGCACGGCATTCCACAGGCTTCCCGCCCCGGACAACTTGGCCTGCGCCACCTGCACCGCCTGCACGCCCTCCAGCAGAATGCCGTTGTTGAGCAGCTCGGCGTGCACGGGAATGACGCGATAGGTGTAGACTACGCCGGGCTTTGCGCTGGTATCGGCATAGTAGAGGGTTTCGCCTGCGGTGCCGTAAAGCTCGGTGAGCACGAAGCTCTCGCCGTAGGTATCGCGCTGTACGCGGTAGATGGCGGTGTCGGCCGGCTGAATCATCAGCAGCGGATAGCCGCTATCATTATGACCCACGGTGAAGTTGTTGGGCGAGCGCGGCGGGGTCCAGATATCGCTCTTCTTGGTGGGATAGTTGCTGGCGGAGAAATATTCGGTGTAGCGGTATGCCTTGGGCGTGAGGTCCACGGCGAGCATCGGTTCACCCCGCCACTTGATGGCCTGCTTGTCGATCTCCAGGGCGATGATGCCCTCCGGCCTGGTAAACTGCGGCTTGTCGCGGTTCTGGTAGAGGGCCTTAAAGTAGTCACGGGCCATGGCGGCAGTGTTGTCGCCGCCGCTGATCCAGCCCTGCAGCTTGTGGCTGCTGTCCGGCTCGTCAAATCCCATCCAGAAGGCGCAGGTAATCTCGGTGTTGTAAGCGGCCATCCAGATATCGCGGTTGCCGCCGCCGGTCATGTTGACGGTGCCGGTCTTGCCCGCCACGGGCGTGCCTGCGGCGGAGAGCTTCGCGCCCGTTCCCGACGAGGTGACCGATTGCAACAGGCTGGTCATCAGGAATGCCGACTGCTCGGAGAGCACGCGCTCGCCTTCGCTGCGGTGCTGGTAGAGCACACGGCCGGACGCGTCCGTCACCTTGGTGATGAAGTGCGGGCTGTTGAACACACCGCCATTGCCGAAGGGGGCATAGGCAGCGGCCAGCTGCACGGGCGAAACGCCGTAGGTCATCGCTCCCAGCGCAAGGGCCAGGTTGGAATCGCGATCATCCAGCGGAATCCCCACCTTTTCCAGATAGGCGCGTCCCGCCTCCACCCCAATCTGGTTGAGCAACGCAACCGTGGCTACGTTGAGACTGCTTTGCAGCGCCGAGCGGATGCTCACGTTTCCGTAATACGTGTAGCTGGCGTTGCGGGGTTTGTAGCCGTTAAAGTTGGTGGGCTCGTCCTTGAGAACGCTGGCGGTCGTATATCCGTACTGGTCGATCGCCGGTGCGTAGGCCACCAATGGCTTGAGCGCCGATCCCGGCTGGCGCCGCAGGCGCGTGGCACGGTTGAAGCCACGGCGCACGTCATAGCTGCGCCCGCCCACGATGGCCAGCACCTCGCCCGTCTGGGTGTTGACGCACGCAGCCGCGCCCTGCACGGGCGTACCGTCCGATGCGTCGGCGGGAAACACGTTTTTGGTAAACTCCTTATCCAACTGATCCTGATGTGTGCGGCTCATGGTGGTTTCAATCACCAGGCCGCCGGTGAGCACCTGATCGCTGGTCATGCCCAGCAGGGTTTCAGCCTCATCCAGCACCGCATCCACAAACCAGCCGTATTGCAGCGTTTCCGCCGGGCGCTCCACCACGGCAATGGCCTCGGCCGCTGCCTCGTCGTGCATGGTCTGGTCGATCATGCCCTCCTTGAGCATGGTGTCCAGAATGTACAGGCGGCGGGAGCGGTTGTTTTCTTCGCTCACATGGGGCGCGTAGTAGCTGGGTGCCTTGATGCTGGCCGCCAGCGAAGCCGCCTGCGCCAGCGTCAGGTCCTCCGCGTCCACGCCAAAATAGGTTTGCGCCGCGGCCTGAATCCCGTAGGCCCCGTTGCCAAAATTAATGTAGTTGAGATACATGGCCAGAATTTCGTCCTTGCTCATCTGCCGCTCCAGATTGACGGCCAGCCACATCTCCTCCAGCTTGCGGGCAATGGTCTTTTGCGTGCTCAGATGGCTCTGGCGGATCAGCTGCATGGTGATGGTGCTTGCGCCCTGGGCATAGCTTCCCTCGCGCAGATTGGCCGCCAGCGCGCCAAACAGGCGCACGAAGTCAATGCCATGATGGTTGTAGAATCTCAGGTCCTCTGCCGCCAGAAACACCTGCCGCGTCAGGACCGGTATGCGCTCCAGCGGGATGACCACACGGTTTTCCGCGCCCTGAATCTTGGTGATCAGTTCGCCCGCATTATCATACATCCGCCCCGTCTGCGGCGCGGCGGTGATCTTGCTTATGTCCAGCGTCTGCCAGTTAGGTACGTCAAAGGCAAAGTAGGCCGCCACCAGCCCGATGACGCCCAGGCTTGCCAGCACAGCCAGCGCCGTGCGCAAGCGGTGGCGTTTGCGCCGCCCGTCCTTTTGCCGCCTCCGCCGGGCACGGCGGTCCGCCCGCCCGGATGGCTCCGCTTCCTCTCCGTCCTTCGTGGCCTCGCCTTCGTCGGCCTTCACATCTCCGTTTTCCATATCCTCCGCCACGGTTTCCGATGCGGACAAATTGCTTTCGTCGTTCAGGGCATCTTCCGGAGGCATATCCTCCACCCGCTGCAAATCCTCCTCCGGAAATTCGTTTTCCGAAGGAAGGCTGTCATTTTCCTCCTCGCCGCCATCCGGATCTTCTGCGTCTTCCGGCATGGTTGTGACACCTTCCATGCCCGAATCGTTCTCGGAAGGCAAACTGCCGTCCCGGAGATGATTCTCCGGGGCCTCACTGTCATCGAGGTCTTCTTTCCGTGGAGCCTCCGGCGCAGATGTGCCGTCTTCGCCGCCCGAATCACTTTCGGGTGGCAAATTGTCCTCCCTATGCGAATCGTCCTGCGCAGGTACTCCGCCCGCCAATGCCCGGCTGTCCCCGCTGCGCGCGGCATCCTCGGCCAGGGCGGCCTCACGCGCGGCCGGAGAGCCGGCGTTTTCCACCCTGTCAAGGCCCTCCGGGCGCGGTGCCTCGCCGCCTGTCCGCACGTCGGGCCGCCTGGCAGCGTTCTTGCGCTTGGCTTTCTTCATCCAAATCCCCCCAAACCTTCCGCGCCGCATTTTCTCGCGGGCCATACGTGCTTACTATGTGCGCTTTCAAGCCTGAAAAAACCGTGGAAACCCCAACAATAACTACCATTTACACATACACCCGCGCCCGTGTATACTCATTTTGAAACAGGCACGGAGGTGTTTTGAATGGGTTCCTTTCAGCCGGGCTACGCCCTTCTCCTGGGCGCCATGATTGCCGTGCTGGCCCTGTACCGGTTTCGACGGCGCCAGCGCGAACCCGCCGGACGCGGCGTGCCCTTTCGGCCATCGCCTGCGCCCAGCGCCCGATTTTCGGATGTGGCCGCCAACGACGAGGCCATGGAAAGCCTGCGCGACGTGCTGCATTTTATTCGTTCGCCCGAAACCTACAGCCGTTTCGGAGCGCGGGTGCCGCACGGTGTGATGCTCTATGGTGCACCCGGCACAGGCAAGACGCTCATGGCGCGGGCCCTGGCGGGCGAGGCGGGCGTGCCGTTTTTCGCGGTCAACGGTGCGGACTTTGTGGAGATGTACGTGGGCGTGGGCGCAAGCCGTGTGCGCGCACTGTTCCAGGCGGCGCGCAAGGCCGGACGCGCGGTCATATTCTTTGATGAGATCGACGCCATCGGCAAAAAGCGTGACAACCGCAGCGACGAGCGTGAGCAGACCCTTAACGCCCTTTTGTCCGAGATGAGCGGCTTTGGCGAGCGCGACGGCGTGGTGGTCGTGGCCGCGACCAACCGTCTGGACACACTGGACGAGGCGCTTTTGCGCGCCGGACGCTTCGACCGGCAGATTGAGGTACCGCTGCCGGGTCTGGCCGAGCGCCTCCGCATCCTTCAGGTGCATGCGCGCGGCAAGCCGCTGGCGCAGGATGTGTCACTGGAGGCGCTGGCGCGGGATACGGCATTGTTTTCCGGCGCAAAGCTGGAGTGTCTGCTCAACGAGGCCGCCATTCTGGCCGCCAAGCGAGACGCTCAGTCCATTGAATCCGCAGATGTGCAACATGCGCTGGATACTTTGCTCTTTGGTATGGAGCGTCCCGGAGCCAGCCGTTTGGCACACGAGCGCGAGGTGACCGCCGCCCATGAGGCAGGCCACGCCATCCTCACCGCCGTGCTCTTACCGCAGAGCGAAATCCGCAAGGTATCCATCATCCCCACGGGACGCGGCGCGGCGGGCTACAGCATGGCCGTCCCGCAGGAAAAGCTGTTCCACGAAAAGCGTGAATTGATGCATCACATCGCTGTGGCACTGGCCGGACGAGAGGCCGAGGCCCTGCTCCTGGGTCCGGAGCGCGTAAGCACTGGCGCGTCCAACGACATCGAAAAGGCTGCGCTCATCGCCCAGCGTATGGTATGCGAATGGGGCATGCTGCCCCTGAGCGACGAGGTCTGCCTCTTCAGCCAGCAGCAGAAGGACCAGGCCGCCCAGCAGTGGCTTTCGCAGGGACGGCTGCTGGCCGCTGGTACGCTGCGCGCTCATCAAGCCGCATGGGAGAGGCTCACGCGCCTTCTGATGGAACGCGAAAGCGTGGACGGCGAAGAGGTAGCACGCTGTCTGGAAGCATAGAGAAAGCGTGAAGCGGGCCGGTTTTCCCTCCTGATGGGAGAAAGCCGGCCCGCCTTTACATTGCCGCCAAAATCCGCTATAATGACCATAAACGCGTCTATCTTGATCGTACGGAAGGAGCACGCCCATGAAAGGCATCATTTTGGCGGGCGGCGCAGGCACGCGCCTGTATCCCCTCACCATGGTTACCAGCAAGCAGCTTTTGCCCGTATATGACAAGCCCATGATCTACTACCCGCTGTCCACGCTCATGCTGGCCGGCATCCGCGATATTCTGATTATCTCCACCCCGGTGGATACCCCCCGCTTTGAGGCTCTCCTGGGCGATGGGAGTCAGTTCGGCCTGTCGCTGTCCTATGCGGTACAGCCCTCACCCGACGGGCTGGCCCAGGCGTTTCTGATCGGCGAGGACTTCATCGCCGGTGAGCCGTGCGCCATGATCTTGGGCGACAACATCTTCTACGGCAACGGTTTTTCCGGCATGCTGCGCGAGGCCGTGACCAACGCCAGAAACGGCCTGGCCACCATCTTCGGCTACTATGTCAACGACCCCGAACGCTTCGGCATCGTGGAGTTTGACAAGCACGGCCGCGTGCTGTCCGTGGAGGAAAAGCCCGCGCATCCCAAGAGCAATTACTGCATCACCGGCCTGTATTTCTATGACGGACGGGTGACGGAGTTTGCCAGGCGCGTCAAGCCCAGTGCACGTGGGGAGCTGGAAATCACCAGCCTTAACGACCTGTATCTCAAGGATGGGTCCCTGCGCGCCAAGGTGATGGGCCGCGGCTTTGCCTGGCTGGATACCGGCACCATGGACAGCCTGATGGATGCGGCCAACTTTGTGCAGCTCATCGAAAAACGTCAGAGCATCAAAATTGCCGCGCTGGAGGAAATCGCCTACAACCGCGGATGGATTGACCGTGACACACTGTTGCAAAGTGCCGGGCGCTACGGCAAATCCCCCTACGGCGAGCATCTCAAGCGCGTGGCCGAGGGCCGCATTCTCTACGACAGCAATACCACCGATTAAAGGAGCGAAGCGTCATGAACATCATCGTTACCGGCGGAGCAGGCTTTATCGGCTCCAACTTTATTTTCTACCTGCTCGGACATCACCCGGAGGACCGTGTCATCTGTCTGGACAAGCTGACCTATGCCGGCAATCTGGAAACCCTTGCTCCCGTCATGGACGATCCGCGCTTTCGCTTCGTTCGCGCGGATATCGCCGATGCGGAGGCGGTCGACCGTCTCTTTGAGGAGGAAAAGCCGGACATCGTGGTCAACTTTGCCGCTGAAAGCCACGTGGACCGCTCCATCACCGACCCCTGCATCTTTGTGCGCACCAATGTGATGGGCACGCAGGTGCTGATGGAAAGTTGCCGTAAATACGGTGTGCGGCGCTTCCACCAGGTATCCACCGACGAGGTGTACGGCGATCTGCCTCTGGATCGGCCGGACCTGTTTTTCACCGAGGAAACGCCGCTGCACACTTCCTCGCCCTATTCGGCCAGCAAGGCCGGAGCTGATCTGCTGGTACTGGCCTATGCCCGTACGTTTGGCCTGCCGGTAAGCATCACCCGCTGCTCCAACAACTATGGCCCTTATCACTTCCCCGAAAAGCTGATCCCCCTGATGATCTCCCGCGCCCTGGCGGACCAGTCCCTGCCCGTCTACGGCAAGGGGGAAAACGTGCGCGACTGGCTCTACGTGGAGGACCACTGTGCCGCCATCGACCTGGTGATGCGCCTGGGCCGCGAGGGTGAGATCTACAACGTGGGCGGTCACAACGAACGGGCCAACATCGACGTGGTGCGCGCCATTCTGCATGAGCTGAAAAAGCCTGAAAGCCTCATCACCTATGTGACCGACCGTCCCGGCCATGACCGCCGCTATGCCATCGACCCCACCAAGATTCACAACGAGCTGGGCTGGCTGCCCCAGACCACCTTTGAAGACGGCATCCGCCGCACCATCCGCTGGTATCTGGACAACCGTCCCTGGTGGGAGCACATTCTGGCAGGAGAGTATCAGGACTATTATGAAAAGATGTATGCGAATCGTTGAGCCACAGCCCATGCGCCGTATCAAATAAACGGGAATTTCTATTGACAAATTGAAATACCCGTGTTATAGTTAATGTCGCTGTGACGGATAAGTTGTTCGTCGGAGTGACAATGGGATTATAGCTCAGTTGGTTAGAGCGCCACGTTGACATCGTGGAGGTCATAGGTTCGAGCCCTACTAATCCCACCAAGACGAAAATCCTTGAAACGAAAGCGTTTCAAGGATTTTTCTTTTTCCGTGAAAATGCACTCTTTGCTGGATTTCAGCCAAAAGTGCAAAGCCGGTGCAAAGAGTTTCAAATTTGTATTATTCCTTATGCCTGATATACAAACGTCTTTCCGGTCATTGTACTATCATTTTTGGTGCAATGATGGTACAATTTATCCGGCATCACACAAGGATTTGATTGCCTGCTCCATGCCAGCAAGATGTTTCATAACGCCTTCATGCCGGGACGGCGCATATACCGTGTAAACCATCCGTGTATCAGCATGCCCTAACACCTCTGATATTTTGCTTTCGCTCATGCCGTATTCTCGCAATACTGTTGCCATGTTGGCTCTGAAATCGTGGTTGTCATACCCCACGATATTCAGCTTTTCAAAAGCCCTGTGCCTTATCCTGCAAGCGGTAGAATAACACAATGGCTGATCTCCGCCCAGCACATAGCCTGTTTCTTTTCGAGCAGATTCCAGTACCTCCATCAAAGGCGGTATAAGCGGCACGGTGCGTTCGGATTTTTTTGTCTTTGGTTTACCTATGCAGGGATGGTTGTTTGTGGGATAGGTTACCGCCTGTTTGATCTCGGCATAGGTTTCGGGAAAATTGATATCCTCCCAGCGCAGGCCCAATATTTCCTCTTTCCGCATGCCTGTATAGACCAACAAGGCCATATACAAACGCTCCTGCTTATTACTCAAGCTTGGTGTCTCTCTAAATACCCGCTTGCTTTCTGCCACTGATAGGGCTTTGTGGTGGTCTGATGGTTCTCCGGGATTTTTCAGCAAGGTATTTTTTACCGGGTTGTCATCAATCAATCCCATTTCAACAGCCACTTTGAAAATCCTTGACACAAGGCTGCATACACGTTTAATTGTGCCTGCGTTAAGGTTTTTTTTCTTGCCGTGCTTCTTTCCCTCCGCCATCCAGTTCTGGAATTTTTGAATGGTGGTCACAGTTACTTTGTCCATGGGCATTTCGCCCATAAACGGAACTATATTGCATTTTATATATTGCTCATAGTTTGCAACCGTAGTAGGTGCATTGTTTTCGATAAACACGGGGCGAAAGGTGCTGTCTATAAATTCCTTCACCGTTTGCACAGGTTGTTTTTGTGCCTTTTCTCCTGCCAAAAAAAGCTGAAACTTTTTATCGGCTTCTTTTTTGGATGAAGCATTGAAACTGATGTGCTGTTCGGCACCGTTTTCGTCAATATAAGTATAACTTCCCCTGAATTTGCTTGCCATGCTGGATTCTCCTCTTTCCTCGCATGGTGCGCTTTCTGCATGTGTGTCTGTTTCGTTGTCAAGGTTCATTTCAGCCTGACCGTTACCAAGATCAAGCCCAAACATTATAACACGTTCTCGACGTTCTAAAATAGTATGTAGCAAATATCTTGATGCTTTTGTCGGAGCGCCATAGCGGATAAGCAGATTGCATTCTTCTCGCAATGCATTCTCTCTAATTTCCTCTGTTGCTCCCCATTCGCATTGAAACTCTAAATCTTCAATACGTTTCTTGTATTCCCTCGATTCAGAATAAACATAATCTTCAACACTCTGAAGTGTTGTCAATAAACATCACCCCTGTTCATGGCTTTGGTTAAATACTGAACATAATGCGCCCATTTCCCGGCTGTGCTGTGTACTCACGTATCCACCGAATTGCTTTTCGGGAGATACAACGGCGGAGGCAGTAGGAATGTCACAGCCTGGGAAACAAGCGGCTTTCAATGGATGCTTTCTGATTGTCGCGGGTATGATAGTTGTCATCTTCTTTTCTGTTATGCAATCTCATAGGGAGTTTCATTAAACCTCCGCCCACGGCAAACAAGGCGCAAGCCCTTGATAGGCAACGCCTTTAGCATGATTTCGATTCACAATATTTTTATTTAAAAGGTGTAATTGTTTACCCCTTTTTCAGAGAACAATTACGATTCTATTTTTTCTTGCTCAGGGAGTAACGTTTCGTTACTCCATTTTACTAAACTCATTGACAAGTAAATATTTGTCAATATATTCTATTACTTTGTCGCAAAAGCACTCTAATTCTTTTTGCTTGCAAAGCTGCAACAGGCGTTTGTGTTGCCTGCAAAAATATTTCGCCGCTTGTTTCGCACCCTCTGGCGTTTTGCCCAACAGCTCATACAAACCACATAGCTGTTTATAGGTGAAAATAAAATCCACATTGCAGCGAATAAACTCATTGATACTGCGCTTGTCTCCATAATTTGGCGCTGTATCCTGCCAGTTACTCAACAATCTGGCGTTGCACATATCCTGTGCCTTTTGCGATGCTCGCGGCAGGCTGCGCAACAATTCCTTCAAAATTTCCAGTGATTCATACTCGGTTTTGCTTTCCCGTGGATGATAAGCCACTTCAAAGCGATAACCTATTCCCTCGTTGACCTTTTGCAATCGCTTGTTATAGCACGTAACGGTATAGCTATCTGTGCTGGCTTTGGTGCTTTCATGGCTGCCAGTCCTTATACTATAACTGATGCTTTCGTTACGCTCCAAAACGCGCTTTTTGACCATGAAACAGACAACAACATAGGTGCCCAGCTTAGCCCATTTTCTCAAATCTGCTGAATTGCAATCAACCTTAAAATCTATTCGGCGCAATTCCGGCTCTATGCCCGCTGCTTTCATGTACATTATACAAAAGTTCAGCGTTTCCAAATACGTCCCAAGATCGCTACAATATCCGCCTGAACGCTGATTAGGATTAAACCTAAACGTTGTTCCTCTTTTCCCTTTACGGGTTGTTATTCTGCAATTCCGTACCATTTCGCCCGTGATACTGTTTCCACATACCAGCTCAGGCACAAAATAAGATGCGGTATGCACATTTCCATATGTGTTATAATTTTCCTTCTTTGTTTCCATTAACTCCTCCTTTGCATTATCCTTATGCCTCCATGTGCTCCGTGCTTTTCTCCTATGCAGTTGTCAAGGTTCGCGCCATTCCAATACGGCTGCTTTTCCGCCATATCGGAATGGTAGACGTTATTCTAACGCAACTGCCAATGAATGTCAACCCGCTTTTTTATCTGGTTTTTCCGTGCGCTTGTATGCTATTTTGTATGGTCTGATTTTCTATAAATTTCAATAAAATCTGCGCCGATTTTCGTTTTTAGGGGCGTACCCTTAGTCAGGGTAAGCCCCCCTGCCCAAAAGTCGTTTTTTGCGACTTTTCCCAAGCGTTTTATAGTGGGTATAAAAAATATTTTTTCGTAGCTAAAGCAATAGCCAAATGACGGTTGCTTTTTATAATATATTCCAATAAATTTCAACGTCATTTTAAGATAATATATGTATTTTATGTAAATTATTATAATTGTATATATGTTTTATAGCCACCATTTATCAAACAGCAATAATAATATATGTATTTTATAGCAATTACAACGGTTTCAGCTATTCTTGGTTCTTTGTTCAAGGTGAATCAACTAAGGCGAGTTCGAAAAAACTAACCTCTTGAAACAAGTGAATACCTCCCCCGGATATGTCTATATTCCTTATATTATAAGGCTTTTCGATATGGCATTAAAAAAGCGCCTGTCTGCTTATGGGCGAAGCAACAGGCGCTTAAAATCAATTTCGGTGCTGAAAAAAAAGCAATAGTTCGCTAGGAATTTATTTCCTGTTCATAGGCTTTTACTCGCCTATAAAAAGTATTAGGCCGCAAGCCAAGCTTTCCCATAGTTTCCCTCGCAGTTTGTTTTCCTTCCCTCCATGCCTGATATTCACGCACAAATGCCTCTTGATTTACTTGTATGGGCTGGCGGCCCTTATATCGTCCCTGCGCCTTTGCTATGGCTATTCCCTCCGCCTGCCGCTGCAAAAGCTGTTCCCGCTCAAATTGCGCCAATCCGGCAAAGATCGTAAACATTAACCGGCCCTCTGCCGTCTCTGTGTTTACGTTCTCTTTCTGGCTGACAAATGCCACTCCCTTCTTTTCCAACTGCTCTACCAGCTCCAACAAGTCTCTGGTATTACGGGCAAAGCGGCTGTAGCTTTCTACTACAACTGTATCTCCCTCCCGGATATAATCCATCATCTGCTTTAATTGGGGCCTGTCTGTGTCTTTGCCGCTGATCTTCTCCCTATAGACACGTTCTACACCTAAAGATTCTAACAATAATTCCTGTCTGGCCGTGTTCTGCTCCTGTGTGCTTACCCTGATATATCCAATCTTTGCCATTTTCCGATCTCCTTTGCTGTAATGTGATTAGTATACAGTCATCTCACATTTGTGTCAATAGCATATATATTATTTATGAAATATTTCAAATATGAAAATCAAACTCGTATGACATAAAGAACGGCTGTTTTTTAATGTGTCAATAGAATATGCTCTAATGAAATTCATTCAGCACAGCACATAATAAAAGCGGAGGTTTCTTCCCTCCGCCATGGGTCAATCGTCATAATGACCTTTGCATTGTGCAATGATGATTGCTCCGTCATTTTCCCGGTATACAATTCTATTTACACCATCTATGCGCCTGCTCCACCACCCGGACAAATTTCCTTTCAGCGGTTCCGGTTCTCCTATACCCTCAAAGGTGCTGCGTTGTATATCCTTCAAAATAAGGTTTATCCGCTTCAATGTTCTTTTGTCCTGTGTCTGCCAGTATAAATATTCTTCCCACGCCTGTTCATGCCACAATAGCCGCATACATCAATCCTCAACCAATTCATGCTCCACAAGCTTTGCCGTGCCGTTATCAATGGCAGAAGTCACCCGTGCAAGATGCGCCATGTTGGAAGAGCTGTAAAACGGGTCTGCATTGACTTCAAAAGGGATTCTATGTTCACGGCTCACCTTTACGGCAAACATGGTGAATGCCGTGCTCATGGTCAAACCCATATCTTTACAGACGCTTTCCATGCTCTTTTTCAGATTGCTATCCATGCGGAAATTGACCATTGTTGTATCAGCCATAATCACACCTCCTTATTTTTGTAAAGCATTTTTTAATATTTTGCTTTACATCCCTATTATATTCCCCACAAGTTCCCCTGTCAATGCAAATTTTTGTGCAGTGAGCAACAAAGAAAAGTAGCAAATGCTCGCCTCTTTGTTCTGCCTATTATATAACCCCTTCTTCTTCAAGCTCCCATCTATACGCAATATCTTCTTCACTCAACCATGTTCGTGTGTCACCTGTCAGCATACCACCATCTTTTACCCTGATAAAGTCTGTCATTACTCTTGTTAATCTCCATTCTTCATTTATTTCGGGTTCCCAATTCGTCAATACTACCCGTGTAAAGCTGATAAAATCATCTTCTGTGATGGAGTGTGCAGGCTCACGCCTCTTTTCCCGCCCTGTATCCTGATACAAAGGTTTTGCCGTAAAAAATGCGTCCAGCTCGCCAAACGGATCGTAAGTATTTCGTATCTCCCACCATACATCCCAATAATTACTTGTCATATAAATTTCTACGCCGTTATAATCCGTATAATATCCCGCCTCCGGGTTTTTCTTTTTCAAATGTTCGGGAGACTTAAAGAGCTTGGCTTCTTCAACGTCCTTGGTGTAAATCCATTTTCCATTTCTTGTTTTCTTTTTCAGATAAACAATTCCTCTGTACCTATCCACTCTAAAACCATAACAAGGTGCTGTGAATTTTCCATATTGCATATCCTATTCCTCCGCTGTGTTATTCTTGACAACGAAACAGACACCCCAATCAAAAGCCCACCATTTTTTGTTGTAAAATAAGGGTTTTCTTGTCGTTGACATCGTGGAGGTCGTAGGTTCGAGCCCTACTAATCCCACCATTGTAAAAGCGCTTAATCCGGAAGGGATTGAGCGTTTTTCTTATGTTATGGAAAAGCATCTTCAATACAACACCTGCTCTTTGGTCATCTGCCTGATCCATGCGGGATTTTATCAACCTTTATGGCATTCAAGGTGCGTTCACTCAACCTGATCTATCCGTTTTATCAAGAAATAATAGGCATAAAAAAAGCGCCGGTTACCCGCCATTGCATAAAACGCCGGAGACGGACTGATCGAATCTTCCTTTGTATGAGTCAAGGTAGAACTTGTCTTTTCTGCTGTGAAAAGTCAGTCGCGATACCGAAAAACACGATACCGAGGTCAGCGAAAACAGATCGCAAAATTGAATATCATGTTCGCATCGGCGAATCTGATTCTGGCTGACAGGCCCTGCCTGGCAGCTTAAATCAGTGCGCCTTCTGCGAGCAAGGTGAGCTCAAACCCTCCTGCTGATTACAGTTCGTCAGCAGGACGGCCTTTTTTATCATGTTGTGCGGTGTTGCCTTAAAATTTTTGAATGTAATATTTCTGTCAGAGCCAGGAAATGAGGCAGAACGATGCTGACAAAAGAAGAAATGCCGGCTTGCCCTGTGGCCACCACCGTACAGCTGATCGGAAGCAAGCGGAAACTCCTGATTCTCCGCAATCTGATGCAGCGTCCCTGGCGCTTTAATGAACTGCGCCGGGATTTGGAGGGCATTAGCCAAAAGGTGCTCACGGACAGCCTCCGCTCGATGGAAGAGGATGGTATCCTTACCCGCACTGTCTATCCGGAGGTACCGCCCCGTGTGGAATACGCCCTGAGCGGTCTGGGACAATCCCTGCGCCCGATCATTGAAGCAATGGCCGAGTGGGGCCAAAACTATAAAGACCGGTTTCAAGTAAGAAAGACGGACAGAAACGCTTTGCTGAGGAGCCCTGGAGGGCCGCAGGTCCTCATCCACCGTCGTCACAGGGGACCTGTCGCCAGAGCCTATGTTTGCTCGGATCTGCGGGCCGCTTGGTGCTTTCGAGCCAAGAATATACCCGCCAAGGAAAGGGTGGCACAGTGAGGAGTTTTCGGCAGGCTGAGGCGTTGATCCGCAGGCGCGGAATGACAAGCAGCCTCCCGTAAGTCCTGTGTCTGTACGGCTTCGGGAGGTTTTCTGCTTTCCACGGCTTGAATCCTGCAAGTACCAACGCGGCGTAAGCAAGCAGCGCTTCTCCCAAGGCCTGACCTCAGCCCCCTTCTGTTGAAACAATCAAGTGCCGGCAGCAGGCTTCTGTGCTCCTGCTGCCGGCACTGCTGTCATGTTTCTTCCTCTCCACGTCCGGCACAACGGACCTGATCCGCGGCGCTTCTCCCCGGCGTTTTGCGCTGCAAAAGCACCTGCCCTGCCATGTGGGGTTCCGGAGGAAGGAGCCCTCCCTACCGTTCCAGCTCCACCACCAGATGTTCGATGGCGGTGTGGCGGTGCATATAGATCACGTGAAGCCGCCCGTCCGGACCCTTGCACATGGCGGGCTGGCACTTGTTGCCCGGTGCGGGGGCCAGGTCGAGAAGGTTGTGCCAGGTGCGGCCCTCGTCATGAGAGCAGGCGAGGGTCAGGGGGCTGCGCTCATGCCAGTCGGCCACGGGTGTGTTGTTATAAGCCATGAGGATGGTGTCGTCATCCCAGCTGAGCACATCGATCTTGGATTCGTTGTTGAGGATGGTGGTGGGTTCGGGGTCGGACCAGGTAACGCCGCCGTCGCGGCTTTCCGCCGTGTAGGACACCAGCGAGCGCACGCCGTCGCCCCAGCCCGTCGCACCCGGACAGGTGCGCGTGAACATGCGGATGACCCCGCCGGGCCGCAGGCACAGCGCGGGCTCGCGGATGAGGTTGCCGTCTGCGGCGGAGAGCAGCGCACCCTTTTCCCAGGTTTCGCCGTCGTCATGAGAGAGGTAGACGCGCACCGCGCCGAAGTAGCGGTCTTTGATCTCGCTGGAAGTGGAGGCAAAGACGATGGTGCCGTCCGGCAGGAGCACGCTGTCATTGGAGGCGTGGCCGCTCTGGATGTTCGCGGGCCGCGCGGGCAGCCACGTGCGTCCGCCGTCGGTGGTCTTGCGCGTCCACAGCTCGTCGCGGCCGTTGCACCAGGTGGTGAAGTTGACCTCCGTATCCAGGAACTTGGCGTAGAGCAAGATGATCTCGCCCTTGCGGTTTTGGATGAAGATGGGGTCGTGGCAGCAGTAGCGGATGTCGCAGCCCACTGCGTCGGGATTGGACCACGCCTCCGCGCCCGGCTCCAGCACCGAGACCCAGTCCTTGGCATCGCGCCCCATGGGGTCACCATTCCACAGCAGAAAGCCACCGTTCCACACGGCCAGCAGGTTTCCGTTGGGGGCCAGCGTCAGGCTCGGCATATGGTAGCACTGGCGCTCGTCAAACCATTCCACCACCCATTTGCGGTCCACGATCGTAGCTTTCATCGTCTTTCAGCTCCCTTGCGTATCGTCGAAGAGAATCAGGGCCGTTTCCAGGCTGCCTACACCCAGCCCCAGCGCCGCGCCGCCCTTGGCGGGCCGGGGCGCGAGCATGTGCTCCCGCGCGTCCTCCGACCGGAGGACGCGGACGCCTCCGCCCGGCAGGCGGGAGAGCACCACATCCTCCGCCGGGTCGGAGCTGGCGTTGATCAGGTAGAGCGCCGTCGTATCACCGTTTCGGAAGCAGTACGGCGCCAGATAGGCCAGGCCGCGCACCATGGGCACGTCAAAGCCTGCCGCGTCCAGCACGTCCTGCAGAATTTCCTGCCGCACGCGGCCAAGCAGCATGGGCGGCACCCCCATGCCGAAATGACCGAAGGGATAGATCATCACCCGTCCGTCCACCACCGTCTGCCCGTGCGCGGCGCGGCGGCGGAAGGAGTCGTAAAATGCGGTATACCCCTCCACACGCGTGCCGGGCAGGTAGCGCACGTCCAGCACGTCCGAGCAGAAGATCATGGCCGAGGCGCGCGCGCCGGTCCGTCCGGCGTAAACGTGCCCTTCCTCTGCCTGCTCGTAGGCGCAGGCCCCGCTGTCCTGCGTGAGCCAGCGCGCGCTTTCCACCCCCGCCAGATGGCCAAGCCCCATGTCCAATAGCGCCCACAGCGCGTCTCCGTCCAGAATGACGAAGTTGCGCGCAAACAGGCGGTTCAGGGTTTCCGCGCTCCAGTTGCGCAGCACCTGACCCGAGGCGGCCACCACCTGCCCGCTGAGATCCGGGCCCAGGCAGTAGGCGGCGGGAATGCCCAGGGCAGGCAGCAGCTGGGCAAAGAACGTCTCGCGGGGGTAGAGCCCCTCCATGGAAGCGCCGCGCGTGGTGTGCAGGGTATAGGACGAGTCCGGGCTGCACAGCACATGCACGCCCCGCCGTTCACCCGCGAACACGCCCAGGGCGGTCAGGCGGTTAAGAAACGGCTTCACTCCCCGGAGCATGTCCTGATACCCGTCCTCCCAGACGATGCCGTTGCCGTTGAGGTCGTACAGGTCGATGGTGATGCCGGCGAGGTTCAGCACAAGGGCGCTGAGCAGCTGGAAGCGGGTAAAGCGCCGGGATTTGGAAAACAGCGAATAGGGGAAGTTCTCCAGCTCCGGGTACACCTCGGTCTCCCGGGGCAGAAAGGCGCGGTTGAGCAGGGCCACGCGGTTGAGGCCCGCCAGATACGCGCCGGGGGCCTGCTCCTGATAGCCCGGCAGGTGGATGCGGTCCACGGGCGGCAGGCCTGCCGCCAGCGCGCGAAGCAGCGCATGCCAGTCGCGACCCTCGGCGGCATGAACGTGCGGCACGGAGCTCATCAGCCCCACCTTGGTCGTGGCCGACGCCTGCCGCACGGCCTGCCCGATGGCGCGGGCGGCGGAGAGCATGGTTTCGCGGCTCACATCCAGCCAGATCTTGCGGTAGGGGTGGGGCGGTCCGGGCCGGAGCACGCCCCGGAGAAATTCCTCGCGGGTGAGCGCCTTGCCGGCGCGCTCACTGTAGAGGCGCATGTGCTCCTCACAGAAGCACCCGCCCCAGACCAGCGGCGCGTGGTTGTGCAGGCGGAAGTCGTCCTCCACCCACAGGATGGAGGGCTCCAGCTGCGCATAGCGCGCATAAAGGCCTGCGATGTGCCTTTGCCACTTCTCGCACAGGGGGCAGACGCACAGCGCCGCCTCGTTACCCTCCACATCCACCATGGGGCGGAAGTCCAGCGCGGGGTCCATGCGCTTGCCAAGGTCCGCGTGCATCACGCTGTGCCAGTGGTTGATCGAAAAGGTGACGCCCATGCCCGAAAGCAGGTCGCGCACGCGCTCCATCAGGCGCAGGTAGACATCCTGCTCCTCCCGGGTCATGTGCCCGGTGTTGAGCTCCTGCACGTTGGCAAACACGGCCACATCGTCGATGCGCGCCTCCCGAACGTAGCGTTCCAGCGCTTGCAGCTCGGCCTCGTCGTTAAAGCCGGGATCACAGCAGAAGCGGAAGATATAGCGGAACGGGTCGCTCACGGGCGTTCCTCCTGTCGCGTCACTTCAAAGCCGTAGAAGGACAGCATGGGCAGCCGCATGCAGTCGCAGGGAATGGCGAGGCCGGGGTTCATGCGCCACGCGCCGTGCAGCCGTACCCGGCCCACGAGCGGGCGTGGGAAGGTGAGTGTCAGGCAGTCCGTGCCGGTAACATAGGCCGAGGGATGCACCAGTCCCCCATCGTCCTCCGCGTCGAAGGGCAGTTCGCAAGGCGGCACCTCGTAGGGGTTGAGCCAGTTGCGGATGCGGCGGAAGGTCAGCAAAACGGTATCCGGCGCGATGAGCCGCGCCTCTTCCGGCTCCGGGGCCTCCCAGTCGATGGCCCGCCCGTAGCACACGGCGAGCGCAGCGCGGGCGCACCGCTCGCCCACCACCAGGTTGGACGCGGCGGCATTGTGGATGAAATCATAGAGGGCCAGGTCGGCGGAGGGCACCACCGCCACCCCGGGCAGCGCATAGCGCGCCTGCCGCTGGGCCTCGCGCACCATGCCCCACTGGCGGTCCAGCGCTTCGGAGGGGCCCTCCACGCAGCGGTTGATCTGCACGGTGAGGAAGGGCAGGTTGGGCTGTCCCAGCGCTTCGCGCGTATGGCGCACGAACGCGCCAAAGCGCGCAAGGTAGCTCTCCGCGCTGTTTTCATACCCCTCGGCCTCGCCCTGCACCCACAGGACCGCCCTGGGAACCAGACCGTCCAGCATGTCCAGCATGTTGCGCAGCAGCGCTCCGTTTTCCTCCGGATTCCACCAGCGCAGCGGCGCGCCGCCGTAGGCACAGGGCACCAGCCCGATGGGATAGCCCAGCTCGCGTTTGAGGCGCTTGGCAAAGTGCAGCCACGGGCTGTGGCCGGGGTTGTGGTTTTCATAGTGCCCCACGTACACCGCGCCCGTAGTCTCGCCCAGCGGATGGGAGGCCAGGTCCCAGCGCCCGCTGGGGCGCAGCACGCTCACCCCCGGCTCGGGATCGTCCGCCACGGGGTCCTTGGCCCGGCCGGCGGCATTGCTCTGCCCGGCGATGACGAACACATCGCCCACGCCCACGTGATGCACCATGTCCCCGCGGGTGCAGGAAAGCCCGTCCCAGCCCTCGTAGGTCATGGTGGTCTCAAGGCGGTACAGGCCGCCCGCCGGCACGGCGGGGAAGGTGACGCGCCAGGTCCCCTCGGAGGGGATCTCGCACTCGGTCCAGGGAATCACGGATTCGCCGGTGCTCTCCAGCGCCACGCGGGCCTTGATGACGGCCTTTGCAGGCGGCACTTGGGAGAAGGCCAGCGGGAGCTCCTGCGAAAGGCGCACCAGATGGTAGGTTCCCTCCAGGCGGATGGGCGCGGTACCCTCCGGCCCCTGCTGAAAAATTTGCCACGGGGACGCGCCCCGCTCGATGATGACGCCAGCGTTCATAGACAACGCTCCTTTATGAGCCGCATGCGCGGGATTGACGGGCGGCGGGGCGGTCCGTCTGCCCCACCCCACGGGAGAAGAAACACAGCGCCATCCCAGCCGCCGAGATGGCCAGCCACGCGGTGAGCACCGCCGTCCAGCCTCCGTTTTCGCTGAGCGCCCCAAAGCCCGTGCTGGCCAGCGCGCTGCCCACGTAGGCGGAGGCGTTGAGCAGGCCGGTGACCGTCGCCATCCGGCCCATGGCGTGGAAGCGCAGCGGCAGAAGGCTGAGCAGCATGGTGCTCGCGCCGGTCATGCAGGTGGTGCTCACGATCAGCATCAGGATGGTGACGGCCACGCTTCCCCGGCCCGCTGCCGTCCAAAGCGCGATGCCCGCGCCGCAGATGGCGAAGGCCGCCGCGGCCGTGGCCGCCTCGCTCCAGCGCAGGCGGTTTCTAAGCCAGTTGAAGGCATACACGCCGCCCAGGTTGACCGGCGGCACAATCATGGTCAGGGCGATGGAGGTGGCGGCGGGGAAGCCGAAGCTCTCCTGCAGGTAGGAGGGTGCCCAGGTGATGATGCCGTCGCGCAGCAGGCCGTACATCACCGAGGCTGCCACGACCGGCAGGAGGCACACAAGCACGCGCCACGGCCCCGGCGCCCTTTCGGGAGCGGCGTCCTCCGGCTGCCCGCTCATGTCGGGGATGCCGCTTTTCTCGCTGATGCGCTCCAGCGCGCGCATGCCGAAGATCCACACGGCCCCGCCCGCGGCCATGGCCGCGCCGCCCAGCCAGAACGACAGCCGCCACCCCCACGGCGAGGCCACGCACAATACGCACATCAGGTACGCGCCCAGCGTGCCGGCGGGGGTGGTGGTGGACAGGTTCAGGCAGGTGCGGGCGCACTGAGCGTCCTGCGTCAGGTCGGCCACGGACTTGATCATGGGCGTCCACACCAGCGACTGCAGCAGGCCGTTGACGGCCCACAAAACCGCCATCTGCCCGGCTGTGCTGCTCACCGCCATGCCCACGTTGACCGCCGCGCCGCCCAGCAGCCCCACGGCCACCAGGAGTCTGGGGCGCAGGCGGTCAGCCAGGAGACCGCTGAAGAGCTGCGCGCCGCCGTAGCAGACAAAGAACGCGCTGGACACCCGGCCCAGCTCCAGCTTGGAGAGATTTTCGGCCTCGTTGATGGCGGCGATGCAGGCGGTGAAGTTGAGCCGGCCCAGATAGGCGGAAAAGTAGCTCAGCCAGCAGACGGCGAAGAGCAAATAGATGCTGTGATGCGTATAGAGCTTCTTCATGCGCATTCATCCCCTGCGGGAGACGTCGGAGGGGTCAGAGAAAGTACGGGTTCATCCACGCCTTGCGGCCTGCGCCGTCGGTGAGCTGCACCCAGAGGAAGCGCGCGTTTTCGGGCACCGCATCCATGGGGAATTCAACATGGGTCAGGTCGTTCGCAGGCGAGTAGGCCCGGTGGATGGGATTGATGCCCTGCCCCATCACGTGGATGCGGCGAACCGGCGAGCAGTCCAGATGGAACACGCCGTCCTCAATGAAGCAGCCGTGGATCTCCGGGCCGGTTGAGGCATAGAAGACCCTGCGGTCATACGCCTCAATGATGGCGGGATAGCTCAGCTCCGGAGCCTTGAACACCACCCAGCCGCCGCAGGAATCGTCCTCGCAGCCGCGGCCCTCGTGGTTATCGTCGGCGGCGATCATGCGGATGGGCCGCTTGAGCATGCGAAGCGCGAGGATGCACTCGTTCTGGCTGTTGCCGTTGTTGTTTTCCAGCTCGGCGCTGTGGTTGTAGATTTCCATGCCGTCGAAGTCGCCATAGGTGAGGAACTCGTCCGGCCCCTCGGCCGACCAGGTGGGATGGTTGTAGTTGACGATGTAGCCGCCCCGGTGGAACTCGTCCACCTTGGCGCGGATGGCCTCGCCCGTGTACTGCTCGGCGCGGTAGATGGGCACGGGGCGGGCGGGGTCGCGCAGGATGGCGCAGAGATGGCAGGTCTGGTTGAAGTCGTGCTTTCTGCCGTAGAGGAAGCTGTCGGTATCCACCTCGATGCCCGTGAGCGCGAGAAAGCGCTCATCGGTGAGGTCGCTGTGATCCACAAGCACGTTGTGGTCGGTGAAGGCCACCACGCTGTAGCCGTTGGCCAGGTAGTGCGCCTTGACCTCTTCGGGGGTCAGCCGCCCGTCGGAGAGGGTGGTGTGGCAATGCAGGTTGGCCTTGTAACTGCCGTAGGAAGCAGGCAGTAACTCAATTCTGGACATGACGGCGTTTCTCCTTCCCAAATGCCGCGAAGAACGCCGCCCCCGCCATTCCGGCAGGGGGCGGCGCCTGTGAGTCTGCCGTCCGGAGGACGGCGGCGCATGATCAGCCGAAGTTCTCTCTCGCTTCGCGGATGGCCTCGTTGACGGCCTCCTCCAGCGCGGGGCCGCCAGCGGCCTCAAACTCGGCGCGGTACTGCTCCCAGCCGGTCTCCACATCGAGCTGGCCGCCCAGCATCTGGGACAGATAGCGGTTGGTGATTTCAAACAGGGTGGTCTGCACCTTACCCCACTCGGCATCCAGCGCGGCCAGGCCGTAGTAGGAGGGCAGCTGCACGTAGACGTTGTCCACGAAGGCCTGCACGGTGTCGATGGCGTACTGGTAGCACTCGCGCGCCTCGCCCTCGGCCCAGTCAAGGGTGTTATCATAGGGGGTGGTCACGGCATCCCACCAGTCGTTGTTGACCAGGTCCAGCTTCATCTCGCTGGCGCAGAACAGGTAGGAGAACCACATGTAGCGGCAGCGGTCGGGGTTGGGATAGCCGTAGGACTTGTTGATGTTGACGAACTCGTCGAGGTTGTAGACCACGGTATCGCCGTCCATGGTGTAGGTCAGGCCCTCGATGCCGCGGAAGAGCAGGTTCTGGCCGTCTTCGCTGGCCAGGAACTCCACCAGATCCAGTACGCGGTCGGGATAGGCACAGCTGGTGGGAATGAAGTAGTGAGCGCCCACGTAGGAGGGCACGTCATAGACGCGCATCCAGTTGCCCTCGCTGTCGGTGAGGGCGGTGCCCAGGGTGAGATCGGCCAGGGAGCCGTCGTCGGGATGGGCCTTCATCCAGGAGTCATAGAGCTTCTTGAACTGGGTGTAATAGCCGTAGCTGTAGCCGTAGGAGGCCAGAGTCCCATTGTTGAAGGCGGCATAGCCGTCGTCCTCGTCCACCAGGGTGCCCACGCCGTTATGGATGCCGTCGTTTGCATACATCTTGGCCAGGATCTTCATGACCTCCTTGCTCTCGTCGGAGACGGTCATGAGCGTCCAGTGCTCCTCGTCGGTGCCGATCTTGCTCTCGTCATCGGGCACAAAGCCGGTCCACATCCAGTCGTAGGTGGCCGGGGTACGCAGGCTCGTCCCCAGAGGCTTGGCGATGGTGCCGTCGATCTCGGCCCAGTTGGTCAGCTTGGCGTTGTAGGGCCACCAGCCGGAGTAGCCGGCCTCCACGGCCTTCTGGGTGAACGCCACGAACTCGTCCACGGTCGCGGGCACCTTGCCCTCGTTGACCTCCTCAAGGATGGCGGTGTTGTAGGCCGGCACGCCCGCAAAGGAGGGATAGGCGCGGGCTGAGAACGAATAGATGGCGTAGGCCTTATTCTCGTCGCCGGTGTACATCTTGTTGTACATCTTGTACTCGTCGGTGTTGATGATCTTGTAGAGGATGGGATAGCGCTCCGGCTCGGCGTTGATGATGGCGGCGATGTCATACACCGCTTCCTCCTCGGCGAACTGGCGGATCTTGGTGGCCTCGCCCCAGGTGGGGAAGAGGTCCGGCGCCATGCCCACGGCCAGCTCGGTGGAGAGCCTGTCGTCATAGCCCTCGATGCCGGTGTCGTATTCCAAAGTGATGTTCACGGCCTGCTCGATGGCCTTCTTGATGGGATCGTTGGCCATGCCTTCCTGGTCGTCCACGCTGTTGGCATACTGCGAAAAACGGATGTTCACCATCTCACGGGCGGCATTTGCCTCCGGGCCGGTGGCCTCGCCGGATGCAAAGCCCGGCACCGCGAGAACCAGCATCGTCAGGCACATGGCCAGCGCAAGCGCTTTTTTCAGGGTAGTTGTCATGGTTTCTACTCCTCCTTTTTGATGGGTTGATGGGAATATGTGTGTCAAGCCATGGCAGGCCCGTACATCCTTACTCCTTGACGGCGCCGATGAGCACGCCCTTGGCGAAGTGCTTCTGCAGGAAGGGGTACACGCACATGATGGGCAGCATGGCGCAGATGATGGTCGCCATGCGCAGCGCCATGGGCGGCGGCAGCTGCGCGCCGATATCGACCGCGCCGGTGCGCATCTGCGACATCATGGCCGAATCGGTGAGCACCCGGCGCAGCACCCAGGCAAAGGGCTGCAAAGTGGGCTTGGTGGCGATGTACATCATGTAGCTGTAGTAGTCGTTCCAGAAGCCCACGGCGATAAACAGGCTGACCGCCGCCAGCATGGGCTTGGACAGGGGCAGAATCACCTGAAAGAACACGCGCACGTCGTTGCAGCCGTCGATGCGGGCGGCGTCCTCCAGCTCGCGGGGCACGGAGTAGGAAAAGTAGTTGCGCATGATGATGAAGTACGTGATGCTCAGCCCATAGGGCAACACCATCACCCAATAGGTGCGGATGAGCTTCATCTCCATGTAGAGCATGTAGGTGGGGATCAGGCCGCCGGCGAAGAACATGGTAAACACCGTGAGGACGTTCAGCAGCTTCATGCCCGGCACGTACACCTTGCTGACGGCGTAGGCCATGGTGGAAGTGACCAGCACGCTTAGCAGCGTGCCCAGCACCGTCTTGGAGGCGGAAATCCACAGGCTGGTGACGAAGGACGAGTTTTCAAAGATCATCCTGTAGTACTGGAAGTCCACGCCGCCGTTGGGCCACAGCAGGGCCCCGCCCTTGACGAACTGCTCGTAGGGCGTGACGGAGGCCACCAGCACGTACCACATGGGATAGAAGCAGATGAGCGCGAAGATGACGCAGAAGCCCACTACAAACACATCGTAGAAGTTGAAACCGATGGCCTGCTGCATCGTCTTTCTGGGCTTGGTGATGTTGGACGCATCCTTGACCATACTGTTCCCCCCTTTAGAATATGCCCATCACGTCGAGCTTTTTGACAAACCGGTTGGTAACCACCAGCGCGATCAGGCCCATGACATTGAGCAGCAGGTTGGCTGCGGTGGACAGCTCGAACTCGCCGCCGCCGCCCAGGCTGATGCGGTAGATGTAGGTGGAGAGCACGTCGCCGGTGTTCAGGACGAAGTTGTTGTAGAGGTTATAAACCTGGTCGAAGTTGGACAGGAACAGCTGCGAGATGCTCAGCAGGAACATCACCGCCACGCTGGGCAGGATGCGGGGAATGGTGATGTGCAGGAGCATGTCGCGGCGGTTGGCGCCGTCGATGGAGGCCGCCTCGTAGAGTGCGGGGTCCACGCCCGCCACCGCGGCCAGATAAATGATGGTGGAATAGCCGGCGGTCTTGATGATGTTGGTGATGACCAGAATGCCGCGGAACATCTCCGGCCGCTTCATGAAGTCGATGGGCTCGCCGCCCATGGCCTGGATCACCTGGTTGACCACGCCGCCCACGTCGCCGGGGACCGGGGCCTGCAAAAACACCTGCACCAGGCCCGCGAAGATGACCCACGAGAGGAAGTAGGGCAGGTAGACGCAGGTCTGCACGACGCTCTTTAAACGCTTCATCTGCAGCTCGTTGATCATCAGCGCCAGAAAAACGTTGAAGGTGAAGCCGAAGATGAGGTTATAGATGTTGATGATGACCGTGTTCTTAAAGGCCTGAATAAACGCCGGGTCGGCGAACAGCTCCCGGTAGTGGTAAAGCCCCACCCACGGGCTGCCCATCACGCCCAGGTTCATCTTGAAGTCCTTGAAGGCCAGTACCACGCCATACATGGGCGCGTAGCTGAACACCAGCAGGAACAGCAGGCCCGGAATGGCCAGCAGATAAATAAACCAGTATTTTCGGGCAGCCGTAGAGAATCGGATCAGCAGATTTTCCTTCGGCTCTTTGGAAAAATACCGGGCCCTTGGGGCCCCTGCCTGTCCAGACATGCCGCATCCTCCTGACACAATTATTAGCTAATAATTTTTATAGTCGATACGTATTTTTTCAACCACTTGACTTTTATTAGGTACTTGTGGCAAAATGGTTCTGCAAATCATCCGATGCTTATACTATACCAGCAAAACCTTTTGGTGTCAAGCGTAAAAGAAGATCGAAATCATGTTTTTCCCGCCGCTTGAAGGAAGGGCGGCGCTTCCGTCACTTTACTAATAATAATTAAAATATTAGTCAAGGGCTTTGTCCTTAAATATTATGGAAGAAACGCAAACGAAAGAGAGGGCTTTTACGATGAAACGAATCGGCTTTATCGGCTACGGCCTTCGCTCCGAAACCATGCTCAAGGCTTTCCGCGCGCTGGAAGCGGACATCTGCGTGGCCGCCGTGGCCGATCCGCGGCACGCACAGATCGCACCGGGAACGAAGGACGACCCCTACTTTGCCGAAACGCGCTGGTATGAGGACGCGGCGCCGCTGCTGGCCCGCGACGATCTGGACGGCGTGTTCATCGGCACGCGCTGCCCGCTGCATACGCCGCTGGCCTGCCGGGTGCTGAAAACGGGCATGCCGCTGTTTCTGGAAAAGCCCGTGTGTATCAGCCGCGAGCAGTACGAGGCGCTGCGCGAGGCGGGCCGGGGACAGGAAAAGCGCGTGGTGGTGAGCTTCCCGCTTCGCTTTTCCACCATCACGCTGGAAATGGAGAAGCTGGCGCGCAGCGGCAGTCTGGGGAGGCTGACCATGGTGCAGGCGGTCAACAACGTGCCCTACGGCAGCGTGTACTACCACAGCTGGTACCGCGACCCGGCGCAGACGGGCGGGCTGTTTCTGCAGAAGGCCACGCATGACGTGGACTACCTGTGCTTCCTGACCGGCGAGCGGCCCGTGTCCGTGTGCGCGGCCACCGCCAAGCTCTACTACCGCGGCGACCGCCCCGCGGGCCTGCGCTGCCCCGACTGTCCCGACTACCGCACCTGCCGCGAGAGCAGCTACGTGGTCGGGCGCATTCTCAAGGAGGACGTGCAGGGCGACGCCTGCTGCTTTGCCAAGGATACGGGCAACGAGGACGGCGCGGCCATGATCCTGACCATGGAAAGCGGCATGATCGTCACCTACAGCCAGAACTTTACCGTCAAGAAAGGTGCGGGCCGGCGCGGCGCAAGGCTCATCGGCACCGACGCAAGCGCCGAGTTTGACTTCTACACGGCCCGGATCCGCGAGGACCGCTACCTCACCCCTCAGACCGTCACGAGGCAGTTCCGCTTCCCGGACGGCAACCACTTCGGCGGCGACGAGGCGCTCGCGCTGGAGTTCCTGCGCGTGATGGACGGCCAGCCCTCCCGCTCGGACCTGGCCGATGGTCTCAGGAGCGCGGCGGTGTGCCTCGCGGCACGGGAGGCCGCGCAGGAAGGCCGCTTTATCACCATCGACTATTAAGGAGGATTGCAGCATGCTTGTCGATCTCAAAACCATTCTCTCCGGCACCCGCGAAGGCGGCTACGCCGTGGGCCTGTTCAACTGTGTCACCCTGGAGATGACGCGCGGCATCATCGCCGCCGCGGAGGAGCTGCGTTCGCCGGTCATCATCGGCCCGGGAGAAAGCCTGCTTCCCGGCGCGTCCCTGCCGGACTATGCCGACATGATGCTGGGAATCGCCCGCCGCGCCAGCGTGCCGGTGGCCGTTCACTTCGACCACGGCTTTACCCCGGAGCTGGTGGAGGAGGCCATCTCGCTGGGCTTCACCTCCGTGATGTACGATTGCAGCATGCTGCCCTTTAAGGAGAACGTGCGTCGCATCCGCGAGATGGCCAAAAAGGCGCATGCCGCGGGCTGCTCGCTGGAGGCCGAGATCGGCCATGTGGGCTCCAACGGCTCGGCGGAGGAGGATATTGCCCGCAGCGTCTACACCCGGCCGGAGGACGCCCTGCGCTTTGCCCAGGAAAGCGGCTGCGACGCGCTGGCCGTCGCCATCGGCACAGCCCACGGCGTGTACGCCAAGGCGCCGAAACTGGACTTTGACTGCCTTGGCGCCATCGCGGCCGCCTGCTCCTGCCCGCTGGTGCTGCACGGGGGCAGCGGCCTTTCGGAGGAGCAGTTCCGCGCATGTGTGGCGGGCGGCATCTCCAAGATCAACATCTTCACCCACAACAACCTCGTCGCCGCCCGCGCCGCCCATGCCCACTTCACCGAGCGCACGGGCGCGTTCGAGCTGATGCCCTTCGTGACCGACGCTGTCAAGCAGGAGACGATGAACCACATCCGCATCTTCGGCAGCGAAGGGAGGGCCTGACCATGCCGCCGTGCATTGCGGCGCTGGATGTGGGCACCACATCCGTCAAGGCGTGCCTGTTCACGCCGGAGCTGGAGCTGATCGCCTGCTGCGTTCAGGAGTATGCGCTTGACACGCGCGGCGCGTGGGTGGAGGCGCGGCCGGAAACGTACCTTGCGGCGGCGCGGGATGCCATGCGCGCCGCGCTGGCTGCCGCGCCCGGCCACCGCCCCGAGGCGCTGGGACTGTGTACGCAGGGAGAGACCATGGTTCCCGCGGATGCGCAGGGGCAGGCGCTGCGGCCCTTTCTGGTGTGGCTGGACAGCCGCGCCGGGGCGCAGGCCGCGGAGCTGGAGAGAATTCTGGGTCGCCAACGCTTCTATGAAACAACGGGCCTGCCACAGCTGAGCGGCGCCACGCCGCTGGCCAAGGCGATGTGGCTCCGTGAAAACGGGGGCCTGCGCGGGGCGGAACGGCTGTTTTTGCTGGAGGACTACCTGCTGGGCTGGCTCACGGGCCGCGCGATCACCGAGCCCGCGGTGCAGACCTCCACCGGCTGGTATGACATCCGCCATGACCGCTACTGGCCGGAGGCGCTGGAAGCCGCCGGGATTTCCGTGCGGTTGCTGCCGGCGTGCATGCCGTGCGGGGAGAAGGCGGGGCCGCTGCGAAGGGAGGCAGCGGCGTTGCTGGGACTGCCGGAGGGCATCCCCGTGGCGGCGGGGGCCATGGACCAGACCGCCGCCGCGCTGGCCGCGGGGGCGGCGGAACCGGGCGCGGTGACGGAAACCACAGGCACCGCACTGGTGATGGCCGCCTGCACCGAGCATCCCGCCTTCCCACGGGAGCGCCGCGTGACGGTCTACCGTCACGCGCTGCCGGGCAGGTATCTGTACCTGCCCATCGGCAACACCGCGGGCATGGCGCTTCGCTGGTTCCGGGATGTGTGCTGCCCGGACCTGCCCGCCGGGGGCGCGGGCTATGCCGCGCTGGACCGCGAGGCCGCCGCCGTGCCCCTGGGATGCGAGGGCGTGACGTTTTTGCCCTTCCTGGCGGGCGCGCCCGATCAGGACGAATGTCCCGGCGCGCGGGGGGCGTTCTACGGCGCGCGCCTGTCCACCACGCGGGCGCATCTGGCGCGCAGCGTGATGGAGTCGGCGGCATTCATGATCCGCGACTTTCTCTCCGATCTGGAGCGGCTGGGCTGCCCGGCTCGGGAGGTGCGCTCGCTGGGCGGCGGCGCGCGCAGCGCCGTCTGGCTACAAATAAAGGCCGATATCTGCGGCCGCGTGTTCCGCGTGCCCGCCTGCACCGAGGCAGCCGCGCAGGGCGCGGCGCTGCTGGCGGGCTGGGGGAGCGGCCTGATCGCCCACGGAGAGGTTCCCCCGCCGCGCGAGGCGGCGGCCTATGCGCCCGACCCCGCCCTCGCCGCGCGGGCGGAGGCTGCCCATGGCCGCTACCGCCGCCTGTACGCGGCGCTGAAACCGCTGTTTTCCGACGAGGTACTGGACTGAAGGAGGCATCGCAATGCAAGCTCAAAACAAACCCCGCCTCGGCGTGCTGGCGCTGATGCTGGAGGGCTACGAGCCGCTGTTTCCGGGTATCACGGCCCGGCAGCACGCCTATGTGGAGGAGGTCGTTTCATCGCTTTCGGAGGTGGCGGAGTGCGTCTTTCCCCGCGTGGCGCTGAGCCGCGCCGACATCGAGGCCATCGTGGCCGGGTTCAACGCGCAGGGGCTGAACGGCATCCTGATTCTGCTGCTCACCTATTCGCAGGGGCAGTACCTGGTACACGCCATGCAGCGCAATTCGCTCCCGCTGGCGCTGGCGCTGGTGCAGCCCGACGAAACCGTGGGCGACGACTTTGAAGAACTGGAGCTCACCGTCAACCAGGGCATCCACGGCTCGCAGGACAACGCCAACTGCCTTCTGCGCGCGGGCATACCCTGCGTCTTCTTCGCGGGCAGCCGCAAAAACGGGGAGCTCGCCGCCTTCGTCCGGGACTTCGGCGCGGCGGCGCGCACGGTGGAGGCCATGCGGCGCATGCGCATCGGCGTGATCGGCCGCCTGCCCGGCATGGGCGACGTGGTGACGGACGACATGGCGGTTTACCGCGTGCTGGGGCCGGAATTTGTGTACGATTCCATCGGCACGGTGAGGCGGCTGTGCGCCGAAGCGGACGAAAAGGAGATCGCGCGGCTGATGGTGCTGGACCGCGAGCGCTTCGACGTGGACCCCCACATGCCGCCGGAGCGGCACGCCGAGTCGGTGCGCATGTACCTGGGCATCCGCGCCTGGCTGGAGGCGGGCGGCTACGCGGGCTACACCCTCCATTTTGACGAGCTGGGCGCGGACGGGCGCTTCATCCACCTGCCCTTCCTGGCCGCGTCCAACCTCATGGCCGAGGGCTACGGCTACGCCGCCGAGGGCGACGCCACCTGCGCCATGCTCATGGCCGCGATGATCCGCCTGTGCGGGCGCGCCAACTTCAGCGAGATGTACATGATGGACCTGGCGCGCGAGGCCATCCTGATGTGCCATGCGGGAGAGGGCAACTGGGCCATGGCCCGCACGGACCGAAAGCCGTTCCTGATGGACCGCGTGTTCGGCGAAGGCGGACTGGACAACCCGCCGACGCTGATCTTCGCCCAGAAGCCCGGGCCTGCGGCGGTGATGAGCCTTGCGCACCTGAGCGGCGACCGTTTCCGCCTGGTCTACGCGCCGGGCGAGGTGCTGGACAAGGCGGACCTGCGGCGCTGCGACATGCCCTATCTCTTCTTCCGGCCGCAAAGCGGCGTGCGCGCCTGCGTGAAGGCGTGGCTGGAGCAGGGCGGCACGCATCATGAGGTGATCGTGGAGGGCGTGCCGGAGGAGCGCGTCCGGCTGTGGTGCCGGCTGGCGGGCATCGAATTTGTGCGGATATGAGCCACAAAGGAGGCGTTTTGGATGATTGAGAACCTTCGTCTGTCCCTGAGCGACCTGCTGGGCGCGGACTACACGCGGGCGGTATGCGAAGCGCGCGCACTGCTCACGGGTGAAAATCCGGAGGCGCTGCGCGCCCTGGCCGACGAGAAGATCGACTGGTATCCCGAAGCCTTCGCCCGACGTCAGGAGGAGCTGATGGAGCGGGTGGGCTGCCGCGTGACGGACGGCTTTGCAGGCGACGAGGCGGGCGCGCCCACGGATTCCTATCGGGCGGCGCAGCACAGCGGGGCCGCGCCGCTGTCGGCGCTGGGGGCCTTCCGTGTGGGCGAGGACGGCCGCCTGTACTTCACCGGCAAGAGCGAGCACTACCAGATTCCGCTGGGCCATAGCTTCCCCGGCTATGTGCTGATCGACCGTGCCCGCGCGCTGGGCGTGCCCAACGCCACGCACAACAACACCCGCGGCTTCATCACCCGCACGCTGGAGCGCCGCCTGATCGCCGCGGCCAACGGCCTGCGCCCTGACGATCCCGCGCTGGAGGGCGTGATCGCCTCGCGGAAACCGGGCGTGCTCAGCCGGGTCATCAACCTGGAGACGGGCTCGCTGGCGGTGGAGGCGGCGCTGAAGATGATGCTGGCGCGCTTTTACAGCCTCGACGGCTCGCCTGCGCCTTACGCTGGGCGCATCCCCGTGTTTCTGGTCATGGCGGACCAGGCCGGAGGGCTCGCGGGCAACTACCACGGCACCACCGTCGTGGCCCAGACCCTGCGCGGCCTGTGGCCCGAATTTACCCGCAAAATGGAGGACGCAGGCATCTACCGCGTGGTTTCCGTGCCCATCAACGACGCCGCGGGCTTCCGGCAGGCCATCGAAACATGGAACACCCCGCCCTACAAGACCGCGGGCTTCTGTCACGAGATCATCATGATGAACTACGGAGCCATCCGGCTGGAGGAAGCGTATCTTCAGGCCGCCTACCGCCTCTGCCGCGAAAGCGACACGCCGGTGCTGTGCGACGAGATCCAGTCCTGCGCGTGGTACGAGGGACTGTTCCTGTTTCGGCAGTACGGCCTCACGCCGGACTTCGTCTCCGTGGGCAAGGGCTTCCCCGGCGGCGTCTATCCCGCCAGCCGCCTGCTGCTGAGCGGCGCGTTTGACATCCTGAGCCAGTTCGGCGCGTTGGTCACCAATGGGCAGGAGGAGCTGGCCAGCCTGGCCTATCTGATCACGATGGCCTTCATCGAGGCCAACGGGCCGCATATCCGTAAGACGGGTGGCCTGTACCACGAGGAGATGCGCAGGCTGGCCGAGAGGCACCCGGACCTGTGCGTGGGCGTGGCAGGCGACGCGCACATGACGGCGCTGCACTTCCACCGCGTCGAGGACGCCACGGCGTTTTGCCGCCGCATGGCGCAGGAGCGCTGCGTGGACATCAGCGCCCAGACCTACAAGCCCAACTGCCCGCCCGCCGCGCTGACCAAGCTGCCGCTGACCGCCACCCCGGCCATGGTGTGCAAGCTGGTGGCGCTGTTTGAGGAGGCGCTGGAGGGAAAGGAGGCGGAGGCATGAGCGCAGAGGTACGCTTCGGCATCATCGGCTGCGGCCTGATGGGACGGGAGTTTGCCAGCGTGTCCATGCGCTGGCTGCACCTGACGGGCGACCTGCCCCGCCCCGTGATTGTGGCGGCGTGCGATACCTCGCCAGAGCGGCTGGCGTGGTTTGAGCGCGTGCCGGACACGCGGTATTTCTATCAGGATTACCGCGAGCTGCTTAAGAACCCCGAGGTGGAGGCGGTGTACTGTGCCGTGCCCCACAACCTGCACGCGCAGGTCTACAGCGACGTGATCCGCGCGGGCAAGCACCTTTTGGGCGAAAAACCCTTTGGCATGGACCTGGCGGGTTTTGAAGCGATCAAGGCCGCCATGGCGGAGCACCCGGAGGTGTTCGTGCGCTGCACCAGCGAGTTTCCCTACTATCCCGCCGTGCAGCAGATGGTGAAATGGTACCGCGAGGGCGCCTTCGGCCGCATCATCGAGGCGCGCTTCGCCATCCGCCATTCCTCGGACATGGATTTGAACAAGCCCATCAACTGGAAGCGCATGCGCGCCATCAACGGCGACTACGGCTGCATGGGCGACCTGGGCATTCACACCCAGCACCTGCCCTTCCATCTGGGCATCCGTCCGCTGACGGTGAGCGCCCAGCTGGCCAACCTCGTGCCCGAGCGCCCCGGTCCCGACGGCGCGCCCGTGCCCTGCGAGACGTGGGACAACGCGATCCTGCTCTGCGAGGCCGAGAACGCCGCCGGCGACCGCTTCCCCATGCAGATGGAGATGAAGCGCATGGCCCCCGGCTGTACCAATACCGTCGAATACGAGATCTACGGCCTGAACATGTCCGCCCGCTTCACCACCGACGACCCCAACGCCGTGCGCTACACTCAGGCCGTGGGCCGGGAGCAGGCATGGGCGCGGCTGGTGGTGGGGCAAAAGACGCTCTATCCGGTCATCACTGGGGGCATCTTCGAATTCGGGTTCTCGGATTCGCTGTTGCAGATGTTCGCCGCATATGTGAGCGAGCTACGCGGCCTGCCCTGCGATTTCGGCTGCTTCACGCCTGCCGAGGCGGAAATGAGCCACCATCTGCTCACCGGCGCGCTGGAGGCGTATGCGCAGCGGCGCGTCGTGACGCTCTGACGGTCTCGGAGGGAAGCGACGGCCCTGTGGCGCGAAGGGAAGCGCCAGCCCGGTGGGCTGTTGGGCCAACGGCCCAAAGCGACTCACAGCGGGGCAGCGAAACCATTCGCGCAACCGTCAGGGCCGCGCGAATGATTGAGCAACCGGGAAGCCCCCACACTTTGTCAGCAACCTGAAGGGCCGCGCCCTCCCCGTCCTCCGGGGAAAGGGTGCGGCCCTTTCTCGTATCCGTTTATGGATTCACCACGTTCTGAGGCGCGCCGTTCAGCCATGCCTTGAGATTTGCCACGGCCACGTCCATCAGCCGCTGGCGGCTCTCTTTGGGCGCCCAGGCGATATGCGGCGTGATGAGGCAGTTTGGCCGAGCCATGAGCGGGTTGTCCGCAAGAGGCGGCTCCACGGCCAGCACATCCAGCCCGGCGCCCGCAACCTTGCCGCCTGCGAGGGCGTCTGCGAGCGCGGCCTCGTCCACCAGCGGCCCGCGCGAGGTGTTGAGCAGAAAGACCCCGTCTTTCATGCGGTCGAGCGTCTCGCGGTTTATGATGCCCTGCGTCTCCGGCGTGAGGGGACAGTGCAGGCTGATCACGTCGCTCTTTTCCAGAACCTCCTCCAGCGTGGTCAGGCGCGCAGGCGGGCAGGGCTTCGCATAGGCGTCACAGGCCAGCACCTCCATACCGAAGGCCGCGGCCAGCCGCGCCGTGGCCTGGCCGATGCGCCCATAGCCGATGACGCCGAAGGTCTTTCCCGCCAGCTCGATGAGCGGCGTGTTCCAGTAGCAGAAGTCCGGGCAACGGCTCCAGTCGCCCGCCTTGACGGAGCGGCTGTGGTCGGCCACGTGATGGCACAACTCCAGCAGCAGCGCCATGGCGAACTGTGCCACCGCCGTGGTGCCGTAGGTGGGGATGTTGCACACGGGGATGCCCGCGGCCTTCGCGGCGGCGATATCCACCACGTTGAAGCCCGTGGCCAGCACGCCGATGTAGCGAAGCTCCGGCAAAAGCGCCCCGATGGTCTCGGCGGACAGCGGGGTCTTGTTCACGATCACCGCCTCCGCGCCCCTGGCGCGGCGCAGGATCTCGGCATTTCCCTCTACAAAGGGGGTGCGGTCGTATACCGTGAGGCTTCCCAGCGCCTCAAAGCCCGCCCAGCTCAGGTCCCCCGGATTCTCGGTATATCCGTCCAGCACGACGATCTTCATGCCACGCCTCCTTCCAGCTGCCTGCGCATCGCGGCCGCGCCCAGCGCCAGGAGGCCGTTGTCGCTGCCGCACATGTTGATCTGCATACCACGCGACAGCCACGGCGCGAGCGGCGCGGCGGAGCCGAAATGCACCCCGGACCACTTGCCGTTGGCCCTGGCCGCCGCAATCACGCGCTCAAAGGCAGCCACGATGTCGGGATGCTCGAACTGGCCGAGGATGCCATAGTCCTGCGTCATGTCGTTGGGGCCGATGAAGCCCACGTCGATGCCCTCGACCGCCAGAATGGCCTCGATATTTTCCACGCCACGGCGCGATTCGATCTGGCACATCAGGAGCGTTTCATCGTTGGCACGCGGCATGTACTCCGCGCCGCTGACCCTGGCAAAGTCCGTATGCGGCCGCGACAGCGACACCCCGCGATGCCCCAGAGGCGCGTACTTGGCGCAGTCCACCAGCATGCGCGCCTGCTCGGCGGTTTCGGTGTTGGGCAAAAGCAGGCCGCTTGCGCCCATCTCCATGAACTTGAGCGCGTGCTCGCGCCGCATCTCCGGGATGCGCACCAGCGCGGGGATCTGTGCGCCACGCGCCACGGCGATGATGTTGGCTACCTCGCGCGTGGTGAAGGAGCCATGCTCGCAGTCGATGATGAAAAAGTCAAAGCCGCAGCCTTTGAGGATCTTTCCGATATCCGGGCTGGCGAAGGTGGCCACCATGGTGCCCAGCACCTGTTCGCCGTTTCTGAGACGCTGTTTCAGCGATATCATGCCGTTGTTCCTTCCTTTCGCATATGTGGTTTGTGCCGCGAGCCGCTCTCAGGGCATGCTGTCCAGCGGCAGGCAGGTCACGCGGCATGCCTCCGAGGCGGCCAGCGCCTCCACCTGCTCACGGGTGGGCAGCGCCAGGCCGATGGCCCCACGCCGCGTAATGACCAGCGTGCCCGCACTGTTGCAAAACGCCGCCAGCCGCATCAGCGGCATACCCTCCTGCAGCCCCACGCACAGCGCCGCCGCCAGCGTGTCGCCCGCACCGGTGGGGTCCACCGCCTCCATATCGATTCCTTCGGCCACGGCCACCTGTCCGTCCATGCTGATGACGGCTCCGTCTTTGTCGCGTGTCAGCGCCACCACGCGCGGCCCCATGCGGTGCAAAGCGCGCAGCACGTTGCCCACGGTGGTTTCACCGGTGAGGAATTGGCCCTCCGCGAGCGTGGGGGCCGCCACGTCCGCCTGCTCCATGGCCCATTGCAGGCGGCGGAGCGCATCCGAGCCGCTTGCCAGTTCCTGACGGATGTTGGGGTCGAAGGACACCAGCACGCCGTTTGAGCGGGCGATTTCCACCAGCCGCTCGCACGCGCCGCGCATCTGGGGCGTGAGCTCCAGCAGCATCCCGGGAAAGTGTACCGCGTAGGCGCCCGCTATACCGGCCTGATCCAGGTCGTCGGCGCCCAGCAGGCTGCCTACCGAATGCTTGCGGTAATACTGATAGTTGCGGCCGCCGCCCGGCAGGTATTCCAGAAAGGCCAGGCCAATCTGTCCCTGGTCCGTAACGGTCACGCAGCTCAGGTCCACCCCCTGCTCCTCCAGCGTGCGCATCACCATTCGACTCAGGCTGTCCCGGCCCACCTTTCCAATAAAGCCGCTTTGGGCTCCCAGCAGCGCAGCCGCGCACGCAAAAATACCCGCCGACCCGCTGGCGGTCTTGATCACCGCTCCGGCATCCTCTATGCGCATACCCGTGCGCTCCGGCACCAGGTCCACCAGCAGCTCGCCAAGGGCCAGGATGGGTTTCCGGAGGAGGGAACGGGCGTTGGATCGGTCCATTTCCATCTTGAATGCACCACTTTCTCCCTGTCCCAGTATTGAAATATTAGTAATAAATATTAAATATAAATAATATCCATCGTCATCAGTATAGCCGACAAGCGCTTGAATGTCAAGAAAAACCGTGGAAAAGCAGCATGAAAAAACGGCCTTTTTGAGCGCGGACACGCTGGTTGACACGTGGGTTATTTTCATTATAATATTAGTGATGAATGAGGAGGTACGATTCCATATGAAAAAGGCGACTTCGCAGGATGTGGCGGCGCTGGCGGGTGTATCACAGGCCACCGTATCCCTGATTCTCAATAACAGCAGCAAAATTACCTTCAGCAGTGAAACGCGCGAGCGCGTGCTCGCTGCCGCACAGCAGCTCAACTACCACCTGCCCGCCCGCAAAAAGGCCAGCGCGCAGGCAGGCTCCCGGATGCTGCTGGTGCTTACCCCCACGCTGACCAATCAATACTATTCCGAAATCATCCAGACCATTGAGCAGTACGCCGACAGCCTGGATTACCGCGTCATCGTGTGCAACACCTTTCGAAAGCCGGAGCTGGAAAAATTCTACCTCAACACATTCGTGGACGCGCACGTGGACGGCATTATCTATACGTTTCTTCCCAGCTTTCCCCGGCTGGTGGAGAAGATCGCCGACACCCTGCCCACGGTGCTCATCGGGGAAAAGCAGGATGAGCTGAGCGTATGCTCCATTGAGCTGCGCAACGTGGCCGCAGGCGCGCTGCTGGCCGAGCATCTGTGCCAGCTGGGCCACCGCAGGCTGGTCTTTATCTCCACACCCTTCAATCAGCTCTCCCTGGCGCGCAGCCAGCGCCTGGAGGGCATCCGCCGGCAGCTGGAATCTCATGGAATTCGGGATGGTCTTGAGGTGCTCTCCGCCGAACGCAGCGCCGAGGCCGACGCTCTCACCAACGTGCCCTACGAGTACAACGTCGGTCGCGCCCTGACCGCCGAGCTCATCCGCCGTCGCAGCAATGCCACCGCGCTCATCGGCGTTAACGACATGACTGCCCTGGGCATTCTGGCCGAGCTGACCGCCCGCGGCATCCGTGTTCCGAGCGATGTTTCGGTGTGCGGCTTTGACAACATCTTTTCCTCGGCTATCACCACGCCCAGTCTGACCACCATCGATCATCACCTGCGCACTCGCTGTCAGGCCGCCGTAGACATGATCCTCTCCCGCACCGCCCCTGCCGCCGCTCCCGGACCGTTTGTCAACAAAATCGAATACACCCCGCAGCTCATTGTGCGTTCCTCCACCGGCAAGGCGCGTGAGGGCGCTTTGGAGTCGAGGGAGTAGGCAGGCCATTGGCCCTTTTTCCGGCTTGGAATGGATCGCAGGGTGCCCGGCCACCGGCTTCATTTGCCTATGGCATTCTGTTTCGTTGCCATCAGGAGAAAGCGTCAGGCCGTTGACAAGGTGCGGAGTGCAGGGGGATCATCGGTTGCTCAATTATTCGTGCTTCCCTGACGCCATGTTCCTTCCGTTTTGCCCGCTCAATCGTCGCGGTCCACTTGCGGGTCGCTTTGGGCCTACGGCCCAACAGCCCACCGGGCAGGCGCTTCCCTCAGCGCCTGCCGGGGTTGGGGGCTGCGTCCCAAAGCCTTATGCCGCGGCATTTTCCGTGAGCGTTGCGAGCGCCTGCAGGGCGCAAGAAACGCGGCTTTCTCCCAAATCGTGGGTTTTTCAACGGTCTGGCGTCCCTGTTGCAAGAGACGGTCCAGGCTTTGGCGCGTTGTGGCAAAGCAGCAAGCATAAGCTGCTTTTTCTTATTCCTTTAGGCGTGCGGCCTGCGCCTCATCGTCGGTTGGCGAGGTGGTCGTTTCCTCCCTCACCGGCCTTACATACTTCCAGAATCGCTTGCAGTCATGGTAAAAGTAGAACACCCTGCCCGGCGTCAGATCAAGCCGGTAACCCATCCGCGCGTCTTGGAATGCCTTCATCGCCCTTTCGATTTTTTCTTCAACCAGGGCGTTTTGCGTTTCAAAATCAAAGGGACCATGCTCAAAAACGACGTAGGTTCCCTCTGCAACGTCCATCAGCTGCATCTGCGGCGGAACGGGCCCCGTGTAGCCGGCTGGCAGACGGACACCGTACGCCTCCGCAAGCGGTATGCCCCAGCTGCAGATCCGTCCCTCCGGCTCGTTGATAAACCCCATCACCTGCCCGCTGCCGCTGTCGGCTTCCGTTCTGCCCAAATCATCCAGCTTGTCAGGAATGCGGCTCAGCAGCCTGCAAATGGTTTCATGGTCCTGCCCGGGAATCAGGCTCTGTTTTTGCCAGAAGTCCCAGTAGCCGATGCTTTCATAGTTGCGGATGTGCAGAAACTTGTGGGCAGGAAGCGTTATCAAATACGTCTTTATCCCGCCGTCCATTTCCGCTGCGTCTGTCTTTTCCGCCCCCACCAGATAACAGTCCAATGGCCGCAAAACGGTGCGGAGCGCGACCGGCACAGGATTCAGGCGGTATGCGCTGGGGGACAGCCCGTAGGCCGCCTTAAACGCATGGGCAAACGCCTCGCTGGAGGAATAGCCATATTTCAGCGCAATGTCCAGAATCCCGTTTCCACCGCAGCGCAGATCCCTGAGGGCAAAGGCCAGCCTGCGGCCGCACAGGTATTCCCTCAGCCGCATGCCGGAAAGCTCCCTGAATTTCCTGGAGACGTAGCTCTCCGAGTATCCCAGCTTTCCGGCCAGGCGGCTCAACGTTGACGCCTCGTCGTCTTCGCGCCGGATACAGGCGTCGATTTCGTCAATCATGCGCTGGATATTCCTGTGCCACTGACACATGGCCTTCCCCTCCTTGCCCAGGCTTTGTCCCCATTGTATCATACCCCTGCGAGGCGCGCCTGATCTGACTTGCGCCTCGTGCCCCGCATGATGCAAAAAGGCTGACAAAGTGTGGAAGGTGGCGTTATCATGGCGCAATGGTTCGATCCTTTGCGCTTTTCTCTGCACCTTGACGGATGTTATATCCATGCCCCACGCGCTCGATGGTCGCGGCAGGCGCCGCCCGCGCCTGCCGCTCGTTTCGCCCCCACCTTCGGGTCGCTTTGCTCCGCGCAACAGCCCATGGGGCGGACATTCCCTTCTCCGTTCCGGAAATTCTCAGGAGCGTTTCAGGCGCCCGGCTGCGCAGGAAACATGGCTTTTCCGCGTAGCCGGGCTTTTTAACGGCCCGATTTCCCTGTTACTCTTTTTTTCGTGTCAAAAAAGCTCCGACAATGCCTCCCAGCAGGACAAGCGGTGCGGCTCTTACGAATATCCATTCCATGGTATGAACGCCCACTCGGATAACGGCGGTTTCAGGGGCACTGGCATCCCAGCCCAAGTAAGGGCTCTTGAATACGGTCAGGGCCGCAAATATCATGACAACAGCCACACACAAGGCAATACATATCCAATGAACGATCTTCCGCCTCGTTGTTTTTCTTTGGGCGAGCTGATGGTTGATAACCTCCAGCTTTTCGGAAATCGCCTTTACGTCATTCCTTTCCGGCTCAGCCACTGTTTCTCCAAGCAACGTGCTTACGGGGGTTTCCAATACCTCTGATAGGGAAATCAACAGATCGGAATCCGGGACTGACAAGCCGGCTTCCCAAAGTTAAAGATATGGATACAGGTTAATCAATTTTGCCGATAAAGCGGTAGTAAATCTCAATCTCCTGATCTCGCATCCCATCCGCACTTTTAATGGCCTCGTGAATGACGATTTTTTCAATCAGGGTATTGAGAAGTTCAGCGGTCAGTTCTGTGGGATTGGCGTACTGCTTGATGAGAGCGACCCACTTTTCGGCATCCAGAGCAGTTTGCTGCTCTGCGGTCAGTTCCGCTTGCAGGCGGCTGATTTTTTCCTCCAGCTCCAGCTGTTCTGCCTGGTACTTTTTCGTCAGCAGATTGAAGTTATATTCGGTGATGCGTCCGGCAGACCAGTCCTCGTACATTCGGACGAATTTTCCGTCCACTTCTGCCTTGCGCTTTTCCGCCCGTTTCAGCTCAGATTCCTGACGCTTGGCGGCGGTTATGCGTTCCCGGTCACCGTTTTTCAAAATCTGCTGCAAGAGTTTTTCTTCGCTCATCTGCGCCCGATGGGACCAATACTGGATTCTGGACAGTACATAGACATAGAGCGTATCATAGCGGATATAATGCGCCGAGCATTGTGTACCCATCTGTCCGTATTGGCTGCAAGTGAAGTGGCTGTACGGCGTTTTGTTCTGCCGGTTCGTGCCGAAGCGCATAGACCAGCCACAATCTGCACATTTTACAAGACCGGCGAAAATCTGCGTTGTGGCATCCTTCTGCTGCCGTCTGCGGCTGGCAATCTGCTTTTGCACCTGCTCAAACACATCCCGGCTGATGATCGCCTCATGGGTATTTTCCACCCGAATCCATTCTTCTTTCGGCTTACGAACCTTTTTCTTGTTTTTATAAGAGATATTGGTCTGCTTATTGTGTACGCTGTTGCCAATGTAGGTTTCATCTTGCAGAATACTTTTGACCTGAGCAATCGTCCACGCATAGGATTTTTCTTCCGGCGCATTAGCATAGATATTGGCGAAAGTTCCATACCGCTGATAATTGAGCCAGCCCGCAGTCGGGATTTTTTCTGCAATCAGGGTCTTGGTGATCTTCGCTGCACCTGCTCCATGAAGTGCGAGGTCAAAGATTTTCTCGATGATCCAGCGGGTTTCTTCGTCTATGGCCAAAGTGTTTTTGACTTCGGGATGGCGGATGTATCCCAGCGGCGCATAGGCAAAAGTGCGTTCTCCGGCAGCAAATTTAGCACGGAGTGCCGTTTTCACCTTGCGACTGGTATCCTTTGCGAACCATTCGTTGAAAAGATTCTTGAACGGCACAAAGTCCGAAAGTCCTTTTTCGGTGTCCTCATTTTCAGCCACAGCAATGTAGCGAATCTGCTTTTCCGGGAACACAAATTCCAGATAGTAGTCCATCATCACGTGTTCACGGCCAAAGCGGCTGAGGTCTTTGGTAACAATGCAGTTGACCTTTCCGGCCTCCACATCATCCATCATCCGCTGAAAGCTGGGACGCTCAAAGTTCGTTCCACTCCATCCGTCATCGACATATTCGCCATATACGGAAAGCCCATGCTCTTTTGCGTACTGCTGCAAAATGGTGCGCTGTGTCTCGATGCTCACGCTGTCTCCATAGTTTTCGTCGTCACGGCTGAGACGCATATAAAGTGCGGTATTGTAAGGTTGTTTCACGGTAAAAATCCTCCTTCTAATCGAAACAACCCACGCTTACAATACTTCCGCTTTTATTATACCGTAAGCGTGGATGTGGTTCAACGACATTTTGTTGTGGGTTTATCCAGCGTTGCGGGCGGCATACTGGACCACATTTTCAATCAGCTTGTCCATGGGCTTTCCTGACTGGGAGAAATGCTCGGATACCCGAATCCGGGTATTGCCGCAGTAAAAGTATTGAATGCCATCCGGCTCTGTGACATAGACCGAGGTGTTTTCCAGTGTCGGTTCGGGTTCATCCTCCCAGCTGTGCCATTCTTCCAGAGTTTCCAAGGGCGGCTCAAAAATCGGTTCAAAGCAGGATTCAATGTCGATATAACCATAGTCGGGTTCGCTCATAAAATCTTTGTGTTTTCTCATGCAGTTTCCTCCATCAATTAAAGTTCCATATCCTGCGACTTGCGGCGGGAAGGTTGATCGTGCTGCCTTGTTTGCCGTGTACGGGGCAAAATGGCATCAAGAAAAGCCCGCACCTTTTCGGGTACGAGCTTGACAGCGTCCAGATATGGCTGGACTTCCTTTTTCAGTTCTTGGTACTTGTCATAAATCTTTTCATACCGCTGTTTCCAGACAGCGGCACTCTTTTGCGCTTGTTGCAGACTATCTTCCAAACGGCTGTTTTCTGCCTTGGCAAGAATCCCATTGACCGCATAATCCTTGAGCGTACTGCACTCGGATGGGGTCAGAGTGATATTGCCGGTGATCGTCTTTTTCCCCATGGAGCGGATTTCCTGCACAGTCAAAGCAGCGGTGCGCTGCTCTTTGGTCTGCCTTTGCAGGGATTGCAGTTCCTTCTGCTTTTTCTCAACGGCAGCCTGTGCGGTGTCCAGCGCCTGTTCTGTCTGAGCGATTTGGGCGGTCACATCTTCCAGCCGCTGCTGCTCCTGTGCCACCTTAAACTGGGTCACCGTCAGATGCTCCTCGGTGCTGCCTCGCTCTCCACGCTCTACGTCGGTATATCCAGCAGCTCTCATGTGCTGATAAAAATCATCCTGCAAAATGGAGTAGGATTTCTTTAGAACCGGCTTTCCATTTTTCTGCAAAACGGGATTCCCGGTTTCGTCCAATGCCGGTTTGGACAGCCACTTTTTGCTGCGGCTGACCTGCATAATGGTCTCCTTGACCGTCCCCACCAAAGCCTTATCCTTGCACCGCTTTGACCAGAGAATCTGCTTTTCCACCACTGGGACATACACCACATGAAGGTGGTAGTGGTACACATCCTGTCCCAGAGCTTCCGACATGGCCCGGTTGATCTCATCGGCGTGCATGACGGCAGAGAGGATATACTGTTCGCCGCCCACAATCTTCACAGCGGCTTGGTAGGCTTCGGCATAAAACTGTTTAGCAAACTCATAGCCGCCGTGATTGTGGAAATAGGCGGAGTTCACATCGAAAATCAGTTCTCCATAGTGAATGGCATCCGGTTTCAGTCCACGGGTGGAGATCATACCGGAGGATTCCATCTGAGCAAACAGTTCCGTATAGCTGGCGGCTGGGTTTTTGAAGTGGACGTTATAGCTGAGACGTTCCGGGATAATATCCGGGTTGCGATAGCTGTCTTTTTCCCGTTCATTGTGCTTTTGGGTGTTGTCGATGTCCTTGTCCGGGACATCCACATTTCTGGCACTGGTACGGTCGATTCCATCGTTTCTGGCCATAAAAATCAGCTCCTTTCTGTTATGCGGCAGACGGCTGGGGGGATGGGGATACACTTCCTGCGGGAAGTGTAATAACCCACTATGACACTTTCATCCCGAAGGGCTGCAAAGTGCCGTGGGCTCTCCGAGGGGGAATTGCGGTCATTGCGATGACCGCTGCTGAACCGCCCGAAAACCGTCTGCATCGTTTTCTGTTGTTCAGTCCGGACAGCCGATGTTTTGCGAAACACCGGCAATCCGGCGGCAGCGAAAAATCGAATGTTTTCGCCGCCTGTCCATAGCAATACTGCGTTATTGCTATGGGGGCGAGAGAGACGGGCCGCAGGAACGACAGGCATCATTTGTTCCTCCGCTTCTGCCATACGAGATCATAGCCAAGGGCGTCGGCAAGCTGTACCGCCTCCACATACCGCAGAGACTCCCGCTGGAGCTTGTTGGACAGGTTGGAAACGCTGTCGCTCCAGCCGTAATCCTCGGAAAGCCGGTCAACGACCTCCTGCATCGTGCAGCCGGAACGCACGATGTACGACTTGATTTCATTTCTCAAATTGGATTTCATAGAAAACACCTCATTCTTTCGTAAAGCTGGTTTGCTGTGGAGCATATTCGCTGCACGGCTCAGCAAACACAGATAAGATTCAAAAAATCACTCAGGATTGTGTCCATGAAGAACTGTCCGCAACAGTACCCTATCGACTTTGCGATTAGGTGGGCTTGCAAGTAAAGCCGTAAAAACAACCACCTTTCCGCATACCACCATCACCGTTCTGTAAATCACTGAATGATGATTTGTGTTCTGTTTACGGTAGTGTTTTTCACTGTTTGCACAACCATTCATATGAAGTGCGGATTTTAGAGCGTCCTCTGAGCCGAACAATAAAAAATGAACTTTGATTTTTTGCGTTCGTGTGTTCCTCTGTTCCAAAAGCTGCACCCAATCCGGAACGCATGAACGCACGAACAGGAGGTTTTGAAGTTTTATTACAATTCCATAGGCGAGAGCAGGACATAAATACCCATATATCCCCGGCACCGCTTTCCGCCGCCGATGTGCAGATTGCTGACCGGCTCCAAATGATAGCGCTCTGCGTTTTGGCTGAGCTGGTTGGCGAAGCTCTTTGGGGACAGTGGGTTTTCTGCGTTGTCCTCACACCACCGCTTATAGGCTGCATACAGATTTTTGGTGCTGGATTCATAATCGGCCTTGAATGCCACATACCCCTCAGAATCGAGAAAGTCCAGAATGTTATTGGCATCCCGGACAGCGGAAGAGATATTGTCCTTGGCTCTCTGGCTGATGGTAAAGTGGTAGTGGTTGGCAATCAGCCGCCGCAGCCCATCCAGCATCCAGAGGAAGATTCCCTCTTTCTCGGCAATCAGCTTTTCGGCAAGAAACGGATCATCGAACCGGTCCGCAGGCTTGTCCCTGGTGGTCAGAATGATTTGGCGGCGAAAGAAGCCGTCGCTGCGGTCGTGAAGTGCAGTCAATGCTCCGTTGCCGAAACAGAGAAAACGCACATAAAGCTGCCCCTGATAACTCTGTTCTTTCTTCCGTTCCAAATCCATCCGCAGTTCTGCTGTCACGATGGATTTTACATAGTTGGTTTTGGTCAAGGCGTTCATGTCCAGATCATCGTCCACCATGAGCAGCTTGCCCTCCAGGTCGGCTCTGGCGAAACGGTTGTTTTCTACCTTCTGGATGGAAGTGGTGTTCATGTTGAACCCGAAAATGGCGTTCATCACCACACCGATGCGGCTTTTGCCCTCGCCGCCCTTGCCGATCAGCATGAGCATTTTCTGGCCCTTGGTGGACGGAATCAGGCAGTAGCCCAGATATTCCTGCAAGGCGGGAATATCCTCCGGCTCCAACAGCTCCGAGAGAAAACGCAGCCATTGTTCCGGTGCAGGAGCCTCTGTCTGATAGGACACCGGCAGGCGGTTGCTGCAATACTCTTTTTCCTCTGTAAACGTGCCATCCAGAAAATAAGTGCCGTTCGCCACATGGATGCGGTCACATTGCAGGGGCAAAGGGTCGGCGTATGCCGCCAGCTTCAGCGCTTTGATTACCTGTTCCACCGTCTGTGCGGCTTTGGCATGAAGCCAGGGCGAGAGTTCCTCATAAATCGTTCGCTTCAATTTGTTCTCATCCGGCAGCTGTCCATCCACAGTATAAAATCGGTCGTTGATGCAGCGCATGGGATGCCGGGACAGAAAATCCCGGCAGTATTCCGGCTCTACGATTTTCCCCTTGTCATCGATCCAAACAGGGTTATTCATGGTATCGCTCCTCTCTCAGGCGGGCTTGTAATTTGCGGATGTATCCGTCTGCCGTTAGTTCGCTTACGACTTCGCTTCGTTCATAGGAATCGCCTTGCAGCAGGATGTCCAGCTGATACTCCACCCAGGGCAGACGGTGACAGGCTTCCACAAATCGCTTATCCAGCGAATCTTCCGGCGCTTGCGGCGCATACCGTTTTTTCCAATCCAGGAGCAGCCGCCGGTATTCGTTCAAAACAGAAAAGCACAGCTGCTCGTTCTCACGAAGCTGCTGTGCTTTGGTTTTCTGCTTCCATTTTTGACGAATGGATTCCGGCAAGGGCTTGTCCGGCGCAAGGTGAAAGTCCGACGCCAGTTTTCGGGCCGCATCATACAGCCGAAGGTCAAACAGTTTGGCAGTCAGGTCGATCACATCCCCATGCTCTCCACAGGCAAAACAGTGGTAGTGGTCATCCGATACATACAGGCTCGGATGACGGTCATTGTGGAACGGGCACAACGCCATGCCATGGTGGTTGACATCGATTCCATACGTCTGCGCTGCTTCCTGTGTGTTGATACTGGCTTTCACCACTTCAAACAAATTCATACAGATTCCCTCCATTTCCTTTTTGATGGGGCAGTTTTTTCACCCCTCTGTATAGGTTATGGGGAAAATCGAAAAAAACAGGCTAATGGCATGACGAGCCGTTTTCAAAAAACATGACAAGAATTTGATTGTGTGCTATTATAAAAATAGAAAAACATGACAGGAGGGAGAACATGGATCAGATCATCAACCATGCGGTTTTATCGCTGGATTTTTGGCAGGACACCGTGACCTATGAGGGGTGTGCCATGCCCACAGGAACCATTGGCTGCGAGGTGCTAAACATCCCGGACAGTACCATCGAAAAGCTGGATACACCCTGCAATGTGCTAAACCAGCTGCTTCAGGGGATGAACACCGGTTCCGTGGATATGGAGCTGCTGCCGCAGGTGCAGCAGGCCGCTGGCGAGATCATCTCCTTTTTACAGGCCACGCCACCGTTCTCCCGCCTGAATCGAAGCTATTTTGAGCAAAAACTTACAGCCATCTTTTCCGAAGAATACATGGAAGATGCCAAAGCCTATTTGCAGCTTACCCAGCAGGAGCAGCTGATTTGTGCTTTGACTGGTCAGCACAGCAAGGCAACAATGCTCGTCCGAATAGCGCAGGTGCTGGGGCATTTGAGTTATTCTCTGGGGCAATACAAGGAGGCCCTGACGAAATTTGCAGAGCGGTTGAATGAACCCGGCCATGACCGTACCTCGGACGGTTATGCGGCAATGTTCGGGCAGTTCTTCAAAAGTGAGCCAACTCTGTCGCTGGATAACCCGGCTTGGATGACCCTGACCAATGCTTCGGTGCAGTATGTAGCCGCCACTCGACCCGGAAAGACGGAGCCTCAGCTGGTCAAGCGGATGCACTATGTCTCCTTTGTGGGGATGTTCCGTTCCGATCTGTTTGAGGGGCTTTGTGTGGGCCATGCACCCAAGAAATGCCCCATCTGCGACAGATGGTTTCTCACCATTGATGCACGGCATACCAAATACTGCGGCGGTCTGGCTCCCGGCGACCAGCGGGGACGGACGTGCCGACAAATCGGCAATCTGAGAGGCCGGGAGCAGCGGGAGCTTGCAGACGATCACCCCATCAAGGCCATTTATACCCGCCGGATGAACACCATCCTGCAAAGCACCCGCCGGGGAAAGTTGGATGAAGAGACGGCAGCAGCTATGAAAAAGCTGGCAAAAGATAAGATGCTCCGTGCGCTTTCAGATCAGCGTTATGCCAGCACTGTCTATGAGCAGGAAATGACCCAGGATGCACTTTTGAAGGCCGTACAAAAGAAATAAGCAGCGAAATATTTGAAAGGTGGTGAGGGAAAATGGATACAGCGTGGACATGGGAACTGCCCGGCTACTGTGCCAAATACAGCTTTTTGACTGAAACCAAGGGCTTGACCATGCGGGAAGCGGAACGCATCTTTCAGCTTGACCCGGAACCGCCTGCTCTGGAAAATATGAACGACTACATCATTGAGGCTGTGCGGAGCCGTGAATTGCGCTGGTTCTCCTTTTTCCTGCACTGCTATGAAAATCGGCTTAATGGCCGTGTTCGCTGTTTCCTGCTGCGGGAGGGACTGGATCGCTATGACCCGGAACGCTTTTTAGACTACAAAATGAGCTGTGTGCTTGCCATGCTGGATTGCCTCCGGGAATACGATCCCGCACAAGGAGCAGATTTTCTGACCTATGCCCATCATTTTATCGGGAACGCCCTTTTGACCTGCCGGATGCAAGAGGAGGCTGGTTCCTTTGAAAATGTGGATGAGTACAAAGCTGTGCGTGGGATTGCTTGGCTCTATAATCAATCCGGTCAGTCTGAACAGGCGGCAATCCAGAAATATGCCCAGAAAAACGGTTGTACCGAGGAAACCGCAGCAAAGTTTTTAGCATTGGCCAAGCAAAATCGAAGCCGTGTTCCGTTTTATCAGACCATTCAGGATGAGGACAGCGAAGAAACCGGCGAGGATGTCAGCTGGGATGACCATTGGGACTATGCGGAGATTCTATGGAACGGTATCCGGGCTGAAGCTGTCCGAGAAGCGTTTGAAAAGCTGAATTACCGGGAACAGACCCTTTTGGAAAAGAGAAACGCCATCTGTATGACCTGTGGGCGGGTCAGTCCCATCAGCACCCGGTTGACCTTTGAAGAACTGGCAGTCCTCTTTGAGGGCAGCACGGCCAGTGGTGCAGAACGGGCCTACCGTAAAGCCGTGGATCATTTGGCCTGTCTGCTGACAGAAGCCGGAGTGCTTCATATGATCCGACTGAAACGCAAGTCCCAGACCAAACGCAAAAAGAAAATCGCCGCCGCTGCCTACCTATATCAGGTGGACAACGACGGCGAATGGGGTGAGATTTCGTTTGATTTTGAGGCTGGAACAGCGGAGATTATCCGCTTGGCAGAGTGGGATACGATGGTAAGCAAGAAATTTGCAAAAAAAGTAATTACTCTTATTTTGAAAAATGGGAATCTTCAGGTAAAGGAATCTATTCTCCCCGTTTCTTGTTAAAAGCATTTTTCTATTTTATTTGAGTAAGTTCGTCGTCATTCTACACCTAAAGCCTTGTACACTGCATCTTCTGCACTCTGATAGAAAATAAGGTTAAAGCATCCTATCAATTCTGACGGCACTGTCCCGAGATCAGCGGCAGACGTGATCGGCAAAAGCACTTTTTTCGCACCGCTGTCAAGGCATACTTGAAGGGAATTTGCAAGCTCATCCACTTTGATCATTGTACCGGCGATGCTGATTTCTCCCAACACGGCTAGACTGCTGACCATAGGCTTATTCAGTGCGACGGATGCCAGTGCAATCAGTGTCGGGAGAGCAAGCTTGTTCGTCATACCAATTCCCTGCATATCCTGATAGTTGACGATGTAGTCCTTTGTCGTGGTGCTGATTGCTCCGCTGATGCGCCCTGCATTGGCTTTCAGGAAGTTGAAGGCGGTATTTGTCGCTTCTCTCGCTTCGCGTTCTGAGCCAAGTCCTGTTCGCTCGAATTTACCGTTACCAGGAAGCATCTGTGATTCCAACCGAAACACACCAATCATGCCAGACTTCCCCTGCGAAACAGTATAGACCTGGCCGGGATTGCACATTCCTTCGGGGATCAGCTTGCCACCGCCCTGCTCCGGTACGGAAACATAGTATTCTTCAAAGTTGTCTTTGTCGATGTAGGAAAAATTCACATCATAGAACTCCATGCCGCCCAACTTTTTCAGCTGCTCCTTGACACGGCGGCGCATCTCCAATGCAAGCTTCAAAATCTCTTCCAGTTGTTCTTTCGTAAACTCGCCGTCAGGGTAGAGCAGCTTCAAGAGGCCTCCGACCATCTTCCGAACAGCAATGGTGTCACGCTGGTTGAGGTTGGAGCCTAGACGGAAATATTTATCCAGCGCATCCCCATACTGCTCCTTGCGCAGCTCCCGGATAAACTCCGCCAGATAATCCGTGATAAACCCATAGTCATCTGTGAAATGCTCCGGGCGGAACTTCGGGATTTCCCAACCGGGAAGATAGCAGTGAATCCGGTCAAGGAAAGCCGTATCCGTACCCATTTCAGGCGGGAAGGGGTCAAAAAGGCTGGATGTCTTGAGCAGCACATCCACGCTCTGATTGATATTTCCAACGAATACCATCGAGGCAGTCGCGGCCTTTTCCTCTTTGCCTCGGGCAAAGGAGCCGGAGGCCATGTAGTCTTTCATGATTTGGATGCCGTCTTTATCTTTGAACTTGATACCGGCAACCTCGTCAAAAGCAACACAGTCCCATAATCCGACAAGACCAACCGTTTTGCGTCCCATGTTATAAAACAGATTGGCAACCGTTGTCTGACCACCGGAAACAAGAATACTGTTCGGTGAAATTTCTTTGTAAAGATGGGATTTGCCAGTGCTGCGCGGCCCCAACTCACAGAGGTTGAAGTTATTTTCTACAAGCGGGATCATACGGATCAGAAGCAGCCATTTCTCGCGGTAAGTCAAGGAGTCCGGTTCCATACCGATGGAGCGCAGCAGCACATCCATCCATTCGTCCTGCGTAAATGCTTTCCGCCCCTGTTTCAGCTCTTCAATATCCACATGGGGCATCTGGATGGGGTTGAGCTTTCGGATGCTGATCGGCGTTCCGTTCCTGTCTTCCTCCATATACTCATAGTCCAGTTGCACGATGCACCAGATACCGCCGCAAAGCAGCCGGTCAAATTTGGCGGGATATTCCTCGTCTATGGGGATGTTCTTCAGCCCGAGGTTGGAGAACTCCGCCTCATAGAAATCCCGTTTGATATTCAGGCTCACCGTGATTTTATCAATCACGGTATAGCTGCCCCGCTGCCGCAGGACAGAGAGAATCTTCTGCGCCTCATCTGGGCGGACGAAGTTATCCGCGAGAATGCGCTTTACGCTCTCTACGCCTTCCTCAATAATCTCCGGATCATCAGAGCTGCAATACTGTCCCAGAAGAAATTCAAGGACATAGACCGGAACATTTGCCCCTTCCTTGATTTTCTTGGTCAAATCCTTGCGTACAATCTTTCCATCAAAATACTGACGCAGTTTTGATTTGATGACAGCTCTTTTGTCCTCGTTTTCTGTCATATCAACCACTCCAATCGCCTCCTGTCACACCGGTATTCCCTTAAAAGCCAAAGCCGTAGTCATCGGCAAAGGCCATGTCCATGATGACAGGATGCCGGAACACCTCAAGCCCTGTTGCATCATCGTATATCACGAAGAAATACTGCTTGTCCTTGTCGTACTTTTTGTCTTTGAACTGGAATTTCATGCGGAAGATACGCTTAGACGCATTCTGATCACGGCTGTCAGCAATACAGCTATTCTCGTTGGAAATCCGTTCGTTGTCATCAGAGACGAAGAACAGACGATAAGTAGCCGCTTTGACTACATCGCTGACCGGCTCAGATTGGATGAAATCCAGTACGGTGATCTTGTTAGTGATTTTCCGCACCATGCTCACAAGGGCAAGACTCGCGTTTCGAGTATCCATGTGGCCTCGTTCCATCTTGAGATCAAGCACAGGCACCAGCATTTCCTGTGGGGAGGAACCGCCATGCACATAGTTTTGCCCGCCGCCAGTCACTTTGAACACATCGTCGCTGATCGGGTAAGACACCCATTTGGTATCGGAGCTGCGGAGGATTTTTCCCATTTCCATGCTGGCAATGCCATCTCCGGCAACTGGTTCCGGTGAAACCACAAAACGCCGGTTGATAAAGGAGGTCTTGCTTTTTATCCCCTCGATCTTATCGCTCTCTGAGATTTTATCCCGTTTGTAGAGGAAGCCATGATCAGCCGTTACGATAAACCGGTATGTATTCGCGCTGGTGGAGATGCGCCGAATCAGGTCGATGATTTCCGTAATCGCTTCCTGACAGGCAACGAAAACTTCGTCCTCGGTATTGGGTTTGTCCCCGCGGGCATCGATCTGGTTGTGGTACACATAAACCACCTGTTTGCCGGTGAAGATGCTGCGGAGATCGGCAATCTTGAGCGATTTGATACTGTCAAACTGGACACATGCGCTGTCACTGCTGTATTTCTGCAAAATTGCTTCCCGCTCGGCGAGATTTTCGCAGGGGAATCCATCCACCAACACCTTGAAATCATCTGTCATCGTCAGTTCCGTGTGCGGCAGCAAAGCCGCCATACCGAGACGGGTGTAGGAGGGCAGAACACCGAGCTGCACTTCCAGTTTTGCCGTACATTTGGGATCATCCTGTATCCGGCGGAACAGTTCCTTGCCCACCTCATAGCGCATGGCATCGGAGATAATGACCACCGTGCGCTCCTTGACATTCTTCAAGTTGCGGGCGTAGAAATCCCGCTGCAAGGGCAGCGCCATCAATGCGTCCGGCTCCTGTATAGCGGCATTCCACTTGGGAAGCAGTGTTTCCAGATACTCGTTGGTATAGATATTCTCCACCAAGTCACGCAGCGGCTCAAAATCTGCCGGATCATCCATCTGATCGTAAGCAGAGTAGAAGCACCGGTATTCGTAATCAATCTGGAAGTCTTCCTCCTGATACTTGCGGAGAATGACTTTGAAGTTGTCTGGGCAGCGATAATTTCCCACCTGAATAATTTGATAGGCGCTGCTGAGCATTTGGTAGCAGACGTTGGTCTTTTCTCCAAAGTGCATCTTGCTCCGTTTCTCGCAGATTTGCGGGATGGTCAGATCGTCCAGCTTTGCGCCAATATCCTCAGCCACCAAGCGCGCCACGATCCACTTTATGAGGATCTGGTCAACAGCAAGGAAGGTATCGCAGTTCACCAAGTCCTCGGGCGGATAGTCGGAAAATGCTTTCTTGACATTCAAGCCGGAAGCCACATGAGCGGAAAGCTCATCATAGCGCCCACGGTACAGGATGTTGTTCATCAGGTTATCCATAAAGGCGATGATGTTTCCTGCTTTGTAGGAAACAAACGCCTTCCACGGCTTCGGAAGCCCGGACTGCACATACTTGGCCGTATAGGTAACGAACATCGTTACCATAAGCTTTTCCAGCGTCGGCTTGACATCTGTATAGCCGAAATGCTGCTCGCAGAGCTTCCAGAAATCATCCAGCAGACCGTATTTCTCTACCTCGGAAAGGAACTTGTTGTCTGCAAGCTGGCCGTCTGTCAGCATGACCCGGATTACTTCTTCAAAGGAACAGGTACGGGTGCGGCAAATGGCAGAGAGAAACCCCGTGACGATGTTCTCTTCGTTGAAGTTTTCGATTTCAAGGTCATAGAAGCGCTGTGTCCGCTCCTTGTTGGCAAAGAACTTGATGTGCTTTTCAATAATGGGCTTGTACTTCTCGTCAATCCCCAAATCAACCGAGAGCAGCGATGCGCGGTCGGCAAAGAAGCACTTGGAGTAGAGCAGCGTGTCTTCCAGATGGTTGTCCCGCACATCCGGCTTGGGGAAGGGGGCGTAGATCAGGTAGTTTGTCGTAGTGTCCTGCCGTTCCAGAAAGAGCTTGGTGGCAAACTGATTGTCCGGCTGCAAGAAGTAGACTTTGGCATTGTCCAGCTCCACATTCTGCATATCCTCCACAAACTCGCCGTTGTCATCGTACCAGAAAACGAGCTTTCGGGTATCGCCGGAGAACTCGGCATTGAGCCGGTCTATGATTTGTTTGATGTTCATTACTGCCATGCCGTTTTACTCCTTTGGATTGACAATGACCCATGTTCCGCTCCGGCTTGATCCCTTGCGCTGTATCCTGCCATCTTTTTGGAGAGTATTCATGAGTCTCTTCACCGTGGCAAGGGAAATGCCCAGCATCTTTCCAATGTCTTTCTGCGTCGCTTTGGGGTCAGTTCGGAGGATGCGCAGAATCGCTTCTTCATTGGTATCATTGGGTTCAACTTTGGTGTCATTGGTGTCGCGCTCTTTGGGATCAATGACACCATTCTGATCGGTAGTCGCGTCCTTACGATAGAGATTGATGCGGAAATCGCTGCCCATATCGATCAGTTCTGGCTCGCGAAGGCCATATTCTTTTGCTTCTCGAAACATTTTTGGAATGCCGCTGCCCCATGCCTCCACAATGTTCATGTAGGAAAAGACGGAGGCAATGCCTCGGTTGCGAATCTTTGAGAGGCCGGACTTCATCTTTTCAATGGTAATTTCGCTGTCCAGCATACCGGGGGAGGTGACCTCCAACCGGTCATCAAAGAGCGCCACTTGAATTTTGCCCGGTGTCAGGTAGCTACGGTGGCAGACGGCATTCGAGATCATCTCGCGGATAGTCTTGACCGGCAGCTCATAGTAGTCCTGCCTTGCGATCCCTTCTATGCGGGAGCCGAGGTCGATGTGCTGCAATACAAAGTTGTAGGCATCCTCAATTTGCTCGTATATCGGCCCGGTAAACTCTTTGCGGGTGATGAAGATGTCCCGAACAACCCCCTTAAATACCGCGCACTGGATGGCGGCATCCGGGAACTCAGCCGTGTCACCGTTCAGCAGCAGATACCCATTGGTGGGGTGGTAAGCGCCGTCACGCTCCACCAGAAGTTTCCAAGAAAGCAACTGATTTTTGCTAACCTTCTGGATCTGCTCCCGCGCCGTATCAGTCTCGGCCAGCTTGAGGGCATGTTGGTACATCTTCTCGCAGAAAGCCGCAATTTCTTCCTCGGATACCGTTTGTTCCCGCTCCATCTGGTCAAAGGAGCGGTTGGTTCCTTCCATGATGAGTTCCTGCACACGATACCGCTCCGCATGGCGGGGTGTTCCGGCCACGCGGATGTAGGTGCCTTCCATGATGCCCTGGCTCTTGATATAGTACCCATGACAACGCCTCTCTGGAAGACCCGGCCAATCCGGGCCACTACCGGGAGATGCCGGTGCTGGGCGACCTGTATGAGATTTTGAAGGCCGCCCCGGAAACCACACGAATGGCCCATATCCTCAACCGTCTGGTGAACGGTTCCGCCAGCACCTTTAACAAGGCCACCAATGTGCGGTTGGATAACAAATACACCGTACTGGACATTTCCTCCCTCACCGGCGACTTGCTGACTGTGGGGATGTTTGTCGTGCTCGACTTTGTGTGGGACCGCGCCAAAGCTGACCGCACCGAGGAAAAAGCCATTTTTATCGACGAGTGCTGGCAGCTTCTTTCCGGCGCCGGCGCCACGGGCACCCGGCTGGCCGGCGATTTCGTACTGGAAATTTTCAAAACCATCCGCGGCTATGGCGGTTCAGCGGTCTGCGCCAGCCAGGACCTGAACGACTTTTTCAATCTGGACGAGGGCCGTTTTGGGAAAGGCATCATCAACAACAGCAAGACCAAGATCATCCTCAATCTGGAGGATGACGAGGCAGAACGGGTCCAGGAGACCCTGCACCTGTCCGACGCGGAAACGATGGAGGTCACCCACTTTGAACGCGGCAACGGCTTGATTTCCACCAATAACAACAACATCATGGTGGAGTTTAAGGCCAGCCCGCTGGAAAAGGACCTGATTACCACCGACCGCCGCGAGCTGCGTGAAATTTTGGAGCGCAAACGCCGCGAGCAGGAATCTGCGTAGGTTCAAATGATATATATGCGAGGTGAATCCCATGTTTTGATGTACCGCGCTGGGTGTGCGTCTATATGACGCCTTCCATGAAGAAAAGCGCCGGTTTGACGCCCAGATGGCGTCTTTCCGGCGTTCCAATATTCGATAAGGCGTTCCGATGACGCCTTGATGACGCCATTTGATAAAGGAGGTGAGCCCCCATGAAGACCAGGGCTGAAATCTATGGAAATGAGGCTGCGGACTTGCTGCGGACGGTCACAATGTACCCTGGCCTCAGTGAACAGCAGCTTCTTTGTTTTCACCCTGGCAAAGAAGATACGGCAAAGGCCCTGCTCTCCCACCTGGAGAGGCAGGGCCGCATTTTTCAAACAGAGAGCGGCGGCTATTTCCCGGCCGGCCAGTCAGCTAAAATTGACCAGGCGCTTGTCCGGGCAGTATGGGTCCTGCTGGACTTCATTCAGCGGGCCGATTACCATGCTCCCGCTGATTTTCCTGTCAAGCTCGTTTTCTTTGCCGATGGCGAACTCTACGAGGTGGCCTGCGTTGAGGACGGGCAGGAGGCGCTTGTCTGCCATGCCCTGCGGGGCAATAAGGGAGGCAGCCGCCGCATTATTCTGGTCGATACACCGGCGCAGATCGCCAAAATCGACTGTCCCGGCATTTCCGGGTTCTGCACCGTAGAGGAAAACGGCCAGACACACTATTTCAAGAAAGCAGGAGGCACATGATTGGACCGAAAACTTATATCCCGCCGGATCGGGAGCATTCTTGATGATATATCCCGGCTGAGCAACGCGCTGTATGCGATGGACACCACCGACATCCAGCGTTACCCCGATAACTATGAGACTCTTTCCACCGATGCCGCGCTGCGGGCAGAGCGTATCGCCTGCCGGCTGCGGCATCTAATTTATTCCAGCACGACGATCCGCAAGGGCGATTATCTTAAATCCGCCAGTGTGATGCACGGTATCACCATCACCTATGAAAACGAGGTTCTTGCGGTGACGCTGCCCAGCCTTCTGCCAAAGCGCAGGCAGCGGCAGAGCGCCGAGTTTCTGCTGGACCCCCTCTATTTTGCCCTGGAGCAGTACGCCAAAGAGAACACTTTGCCCCATTACCGGGAATGTGTTGTCTGCTTCGCCCAGGTGTATGACCAGGCGCTCCCCACCAGGCGGGTGCGCGACTATGACAACTTGGAGGAAAAGCAGATTTTAGATCTGCTGTCCTCTTTTGTAATGGCTGATGATACCGGCCTGCTGTGTGATGCCTATAACACCGCCGAGCTGGGCGAGCAGGACTGCACGATGATTTTCGTCATGGAGAAGCACCGCTTTCCCGGTTGGCTTGCAGAGCATAAATCAAGCCTGAAATCCATCTCGGATTTTTGAGCATTTTGGGCCCCTTGCGGCCCGACATCCCGCGAAGCCGCCGAAAGCCCCGGATTTTCAGGCTTGCGGCCACTTGGGAGAAGCTTTATTTTACCGAAGTTCTCAGTCATTACGGTAAAAATCCAGCACCGACAAAGGAGGTGATCCCTTGGGAAAAGCAGCCGCACTTTTCCACAGCCGGATACGCTCCCGTTCCGGCTTTTATCGCTGACCGCCATCTCTGGAGAGTTCCCAACCAGCCAGCTGAACCGTCTCCCGGCCAGCCCCTACTATTTGGAGGCGGTCGTGACCTCGCTTAAAAAGAGCGGGCTGCTGCGGACCTACTACCGCGACAGGCTCCGGGGCTATCGGCTGGGGGCAAAGGCCAAGGCCGCCCTGCTGGACGGCTGGCCAGAGCGTTTCTCTTCCTACCTGACCGGCGACACCGACACCAACCGCCTCAAGAGCGAGGTGAACCGGCGGCTCCGGCTCCACCGCCTCGCGGAAACCTATGTCACGATGGACAATGCGGGGATCGGGCTCTTTCAGGATGAAAAGCCGAAGGTCTTTTCGCCGCAGGGCTATTGTGGCGAAGCCATCGAGTATCCCGCCTTTTACAGTTCCCGTGAGGTCAAGGAAATGGGGATCGACACCACGCAGGTGCGAAGCTCCCGGTTCGCAGGGGTGCTTCTGGCGCCCACCGGCATTTTTGTCACCTACAACAGCAGCGCAGCCCTGATGAAATGGCGCTGCAAGTCTGAGATGCGGGTAAAGGCGCTGATGTGGAGTGTCCTGTGCCAACAGCGTCTGGCCAGTCAGTACCGCGCCGAAGATGTGCATGGGCTGGTGCTGGGCGAGAGCATGGAACTTGCCTACCAGATGCTCACCAGTACCGGCGGGGCCAAGCACGACTATTTCATGCTGGACGGCAGCTACGACCATTTTTATTTTCTCACAAATAACCACCAGGGGGAGGTGATCCTTGCTTTACTGTGTGACCCCTTGAAAACCGCAGAGCTTAACCGCATTCTGTCCCAGGGCTTGATTACCGGAAATGCCGGAAGGGCCATAGAGCAGGATGCCGCGGAGCGGGACGGCACGCCGGTGCTGTTCGGCTACTCCTGCGACTTGCCCCGGATCGCACGCTTTAACACCTCCCTCGACCTGATGGAGCGCCCCGGCACGCTGATCTGTTTTGACTTCCAGGCAGATGTGCTGCGCCGCTACTGCGGCGGCCGGGTCCGCTTTCAAACCATTGATTTCACAAAATTCGAGGGGAGGTTGTTCCCATAGACAAGAAGAAACTCATTGCAGGCCTGATCGCTACGCCGTTCGCCATCCTTGCGATTCTCTACGCAGGCGGCTTTCTGGGGCAGATATTGGGCAACTACGCGGCATGGAAACAGGGCGGCGGCATCCCCGGAGACGGCACATCTCCGGCGGCAGCGTCGCCCGATTTTATTACCTGCCTGACCTCTGTGCTCCATCCGCCCTATGGGGTGTACGGGGTGCTGATCTGCATTGGCCTGCTGGCGATCCTGCTGCTCATGGTCATGAGGATGGGCTACAGTGATACCGGCGAGTATGACACAGACCGGAACTTTGTCTATTCGGCCAAGGGCACCTACGGCACCTCCGGCTGGATGGGCCGCAAGGAAATGAAGGGTGTGCTGGATCTGGTGCCGGACCTGCGCAAGCACAAAGGTATTGTACTGGGGATGCTGGACGGGAAAGCCGTCTGTATTCCCGAGAATCCCCGCATCAACGGCAACCTGGCCGTGTACGGCTCGTCAGGCAGCATGAAGACCCGCTCATTTTGTATGAACCGCATCCTTCAGGCGGTGATCCGTGGGGAATCGCTGATCATTTCAGATCCGAAAAGCGAACTCTATGAAAAATCCAGCGAATACCTGCGGGATCAGGGCTATTGCGTCAAGGTTTTCAACTTGGTGCTGCCGGAAAACTCAGACAGCTGGAACTGCCTTTCCGAAGTGGAAGGGCAGGAACTGATGGCGCAGCTTTTTGTGGATGTCATTATCAAGAACACCAACAGCACCGGCAAGGGCGACCACTTCTGGGACTCCTGTGAGATGAACCTGCTGAAAGCCCTCGTCCTCTATGTGGACCAGAGCTATGCCAAAGAAAACAGGAATATCGGCGAGGTGTACCGGCTGCTGACGCTGAACGGGGAATCCGACTTGGATAGCCTGTTTGATGTTCTGCCGCCCACCCATCCGGCCAAAGCGCCCTACAGCCTGTTCAAGCAGGCCAGCGACACGGTGCGCAGCGGCGTCATCATCGGCCTTGGCTCCCGGCTGCAGGTGTTCCAGTCGGAGCTCATCAAGAAGATCACCACCCGGGATGAGATCGACCTGGAACTGCCCGGCCAGGAGCGGTGCGCCTACTTCCTCGTTACCAGCGACCAGGACAGCACCTTTGATTTTCTGGCAAGCCTGTTCCTGTCCTTCTGCTTTATCAAGTTGGTGCGATATGCAGACAAGAACTGTGAGGGCGGCAAACTGCCGGTTCCCGTCCATATCTTGGGGGAAGAGCTCACTGCCTGCGGGACCATTCCGGACCTCTCCCGCCGTCTCAGTGTGATTCGATCCAGAAACATATCCATGAGCTGTGTCTTCCAGAACCTTGCGGGTCTCCAAAACAGATACCCGCTCAATCTCTGGCAGGAAATACTTGGAAATTGCGACGCGCAGCTGTTTTTGGGCTGCACAGACAGCCTGACGGCGGAATTCATCTCCGAGCGCACTGGTCTGGCCTCTGTGTCAGTGTCCAGTAAATCCAAGCAGCTGGGTACCTGGCGCATCTCCAATTATACGCCGGAATACCGGGAGACCTCCGGCGTCGGCAAACGACCCGTCCTCACCCCGGATGAAGTGCTTCGTCTGCCGATTACGCAGGCGCTGGTCATTATCCGCGGCCAAAAAGCCCTGAAGGTAGAGAAGATGGACTACTCCAAGCACCCGGAATCCTCCAAGCTCCGCGACTGCAAAGCCTCGGCGCACATTCCTGAATGGCGAAAATTGGAGGAACAGGCGCAGCCGAAGCCTGCCGCCGCACCGTCCCCGCCCCCCAAGCCGCAGGGGACCGCCCCCAAAAAGCCGGTAAAGAGAAAGCCCAAGGCAGCCGGCACACCCGCCGGCGCCAAGCAGGCAGCTCCGGCCCCTTCCGCTGAGGCCCCGGACGGGATCATCACCACAGATAAGGACTCGATCCTTTCTTAAATTCACATCATAGGAGGTTTTTACTTATGGCAACCAAGAAAAAGGAATTGCTGGAGCAGGAAAATTCCGCTCCTGAGACCACGGTTCCCGTGGAGAACACTCCGCCCCCTGATGAAGCGCAGGCTGATATGGCGGCGCCTTCTGATGGCGGCGATTTGAATGAGCTGCTGGCCTCTATGGACCAGACTGATGAAGATGCTGCCCCCATGGCGGATGGCGGTACCCTCCCGGAACTTACCGAAAGCGAGGTGTTTAGTACGGCAGCTGCCGATACTGCGGCGGCAGACGCCCTCCCCGGCGAGGACGACACCGCTGTTCTGGCAGAGGGCCCTGACAGTGATGATGGCGAAGATACCTCTGCTGTTCCCGCTGATGATAGTGCGGCCGATGTCCCCGGTGAGCCTGTTTCTGAAGCGGCTGAGGAACCGGAACCGCCCAAGCCCAAGCGGGCCACCCGCAGGAAAAAGACCGCGCCGGCCGAAAGTATGGAGCCGGCGGAAGGAGTTCCCGCAGAAGCAGAGCCTCCTGAGCCGATGGCTCCCGTTGAGGAAGATGCGCCGTCTGATGATAGCGAAGCGGCTGCGGCAGAAACTCCTGCCGCTCTGGCCGAACCGCCGGCAGAGGCAGCCCCTACTCCCGCTTCTACTCCCAGGCGCACCGCCGCTCCCCGCCGCAGAGAGCCTTCGATCCTTACCATCCGCAGCCGGGAAGATGTGGAGACACAGGAAGACCGTGAGGACATCATCTGGCATGAGATCCACAACGCCTACCGCACCCGCCGCATCCTCACCGGCAAGCTGGGCGGCATTGAGCAGCTGGACAACCGCAAAACGGTGGCTGTGGTGGACTACAAGGGATTCAGAATCATCATCCCCCTGAAGGAAATGATGATCAACCTGGGCCGCAGCCCCTCCGGCCAGGAATACACTGACCTGATGCTGCGCCAGAACAAGATCCTGGGGAATATGCTGGGCGCCGACATTGACTTTGTGGTGCGGGGCATTGACTCCAAGACCCGCAGCGTGGTAGCCAGCCGCCGGGAGGCCATGATGCGCAAGCGCCAGACCTTCTATTTCGATTTGGACCCGGATGGGATGTACCGCGTCTACGAGGGCCGCATTGTCCAGGCCAGGGTCATCGCTGTGGCGGAAAAGGTCGTCCGTGTGGAGGTGTTCGGCGTGGAATGCTCCATTCTGGCCCGCGACCTTGCCTGGGACTGGATCGGCGACGCCCATGAGCGGTTTGCTGTGGGCGATGAAGTGCTGATCCGTATCCTCAGTGTACGGCGCAACAGCCTGGAGGACCTGGGCATCCGGGCCGACATCAAGAGCACTTCGGAAAACACTGACCGGGACAACCTGCAGAAGTGCCGCATCCAGGGCAAATACGCCGGAAAGGTCACCGATGTTCATAAAGGTGTGGTCTATGTCCGGCTCGCCAATGGCGTCAATGCGGTAGCCCACTCCTGCTATGACTACAGGATGCCCGGCAAGAAGGATGATGTGTCCTTTGCCGTCACCCGCCTGGATATGGAGCGGGGCGTGGCCGTGGGCATCATCACGCGGATCATCCGGCAGAATTTGTAATGCACAAAAGCCGCTTGGGAAGTGCCGAATGCGCACTTTCCAAGTGGCTATTTTTATTACTATGCACTGTTACAAAACTCTATTTTTTCTCAATGTTAATAACTCGTTGTGTCCAATTTCGGTAAAAGGCTTCTTCATGCGATACGAGCAGTACCGTTCCCTCAAAAGTTGAAAGGGCTGTTTTCAAAGCCTCTTTTGCCTGTACATCTAAATGGTTTGTAGGTTCATCCATAATTAAGAAATTGCAGGGAGTCAGAGTAAGCAGACACATTTTTACCTTTGCCTGCTCTCCACCGCTTAATGTTCCTATGGCCTGCATAGCGTGTTTACTGGAAATCCCACATCGCGCCAAATGTTTGCGGACATCTTTTGTCACCATATTGGGATAAGCATTGGCAACAATTTGAATGGGCGTCAATTCAGGTTCTTGCCACTCTAAATCCTGTTCAAAATATCCGATAGTAACCTGATCGGAAAATTTGAAATGGCCCTGCATAGATGGAATTTCCCCAATCAGGGTTTTTAACAGTGTCGATTTTCCAATCCCATTAAATCCAGTAATAACAACTTTTTGTCCTCCCTTAATGCTAAATTCAACGTTTGATAAAACGGGGTAATGGTAGCCAACTGCCAGATGTTTCACCAACAAGTGTTCTGTATTGGTTAATGGAAGTACGGGAAAATGGAAGTACGGAATAATTTCCTTTTGGTCTAAGGCCTCCATCTTTTCCATCCGGTCAAGCTGCTTTTGTCGTCCTCTCGCCATCTTTGCTTTTCTTCCCGCTATGTTCTTCCGTATAAATTCCTCCGTCTTTTTAATTTCCTTTTGCTGGGCCGCATATTGTCTTACATAATCTTCCCGCAGCAAAGTTTTCTTTCGCAAAAATTCGGAATATGTGCCATAGTATTTCGTGATAGTATCGTTATCAATATCACAAATGCGGTTCGCTATCTTGTCCAGAAAGCCATAATCATGGGAAACTACTAAAAAAGCATTTTCCAAAGCAGATAAATATTCTGCCAGCCATGTCACATGGTCTTTATCAAGGAAATTGGTCGGCTCATCCAGCAACAAAACATCCGGTTTTTCCAGCAGCAACTTCGCTAAAATTACTTTGGCTCGTTGTCCGCCACTCATTTCTGCAATCGAACGGTCAAGGCCAATAGCCAGAAGTCCTAACCCATTGGCGACACGCTCAATGGCTGTATCTATCGAGTAAAAATCGTGGGCTTCAAGCTGCTCCTGATAATGGGCGGCCAGTTCAAGGCTTTTCATATCGCCGTCAGCAGCTTTTTCATAGAGCTCCATTGCCTGTGCTTCCATATCAAATAGCTTTGAGAAAGCAGATTTAAGGAATTCCTTCATCGTTAGGGAATGGTCAATTTCCGCATATTGGTCTAAATAACCAACCGTAGTATTTGGTTGCCAGACGATACGCCCGCTGTCTGGAATGATCTGCTCCGTACAGATTTTGATTAAAGTGCTTTTGCCGGTTCCGTTCTGTCCGACAATACCAATATGTTCCCCCTTGTTGAGTGTAAAGCCTGCATTTTTGTATAGCACATTCTCTCCAAAAGAGTGTGTCAGTCCGTCAATTTCTAATAAGCTCATGTTTATCAATCCTTTCCTGTATATTCTGGACAAAAGAAAACGGCAGAAAGCAAAGATACATAAGTGTATCTGCCTTCTGCCTCTGGCATAGTAGCTCAAAAACAAAAGGCTATGGACAAAACATTGTCCATAGCCTCATACACATTATAACTGCATGGGAAGCCACTTTCTAAAAATGGGTATAAAATCCCCTTTGATGGCTTCCCGATGAAATCTAAATGCGTCGTTTATACGCTATACTCTGCACAATGTTTCATCGGTATGGATTGTACAGAGTCGATTCTCTTTTTACGCTGATCGGTTAAATGAAAATTCATATTCATGGCTCTATCTCCTTTTGAGAGGTATAACCCCTATTTTTAATAATACTATGGAAAACATGGTTTGTCAATCATGATACGCCGTTATTGCCCTGCTCCTAATAACAACGCATTTTACAAATTAGATATTGCCTTTTTTTTAAAATATGCTGTATTTAATTTTGAAAATGTGCTATACTGATATTTAGAAAGGGGCGATCACATGAATCTGAAGAAAATAAGTTTTGGAAACTTCAAATGTCTTTATAAGGCATCTTTTGAGCCGGGAAAGGTCAATGTATTTATCGGAGCCAACGGCTCTGGTAAATCCACCATTCTGGAAGGAATCGGTTTGTTAAGCGCGGCCATGACTGATCGGGTTGATGCTGCCAGTCTCCAGCGCAAGGGAGTTCGTCTCAGTGTTCCTGCCCTCTATAAGTCAAATTTCAAGAGCATCAACCGGCTAAAGTCTACCGTTGATCTTTCTTTGGAATGGGATGATGGTAGCAGCTCGGATGTGTACCAGTATGATGTTCACTTAACTACCCCTACGGATACAGAGTACTGGAAATATCATTCTGAAGCATTTTTCCAGAATGGCGAAAGGTTATGGGGACGCAGCAACGCCTCTTCCCAGCAGAGTAACAATTATATTGGTTTCTTTCTCATTGATGATGCGATCAACTTGAATGCCAGCCGAAAAATTGCAGAGGATTTTTCGGCATATGGTATTTTTCAGCCTAACACAATTACATTGCGCGGTACTGCACCTGACACGACCCAAACGACCCCGATTGGGTTGAACGGCGGCCGCCTCGCAGAAGCTATTAAGGCATTGATCCACTCCGAGGATGATGAAGTGTTTTTCGGAAATCTCTATATGGACGACATTCTCGATATGATTGACTGGGCCGCTGACATTACAGTGGCTGCCCCGAAGAAAAGCAATATCAACGCCAATGTTCCAACTACTCGTGATATTATCGAGTTCACAGACCGCTACATGAAAGACACCGCTCAGTTTACCGGCTACGATGCAAGCGAAGGCGCTCTTTATGTACTATTCATGCTTGCACTGGCAATGCACCCGCAAGGTCCATCCATTTTTGCAGTAGACAGCTTTGATCACGCATTAAATCCGCGCCTGGCAAAAAAAATGATGGAGGTCTTCTGCAATCAAATTTTGCAACAGGGCAAGCATGTTTTTCTGACTACCCATAATCCGCTTGTCTTGGATGGATTGGATTTGAACAATGACAATATTCGCTTGTTTGCAGTGGATCGTGATTCCAACGGCTACGCCCAGATCCAGCGTATCAAAGTTTCTCAGGAACTGATCAATGAAGGCCAGCCGCTGTCCCGGCTTTGGATCAATGGCCGGTTGGGAGGTGTGCCTACTCTGATATGAAACACATAGGAATTGTTTGCGAAGGTCCCACCGATTATATTATTTTGAAAGGTGTTATTGACCAGATCACTGGGGCAAAAAACACATATGTCATGCTCCAGCCAGAAAATGACCTGACCGGAAAATACGGGAACGGATGGAAAGGCGTCTGGAAATGGTGTTATGACAATGCATCTATCCGTAAGGAATTGATGAAGGGCATCCAGCCGGCTCTGGATTTTTTAGTTATCCAAATGGATGGTGATGTATCACGGAAAGAAAAATCTTCTCATTGCTGGTGCGAGACGACACAATGTGTTCATAAGGGAGAATGGAATCCTTTAGAGTGCGATATTACCCCCGAAGGGCGAGCTGTCTGTCCCATCGTTCTCCCGTGCCCGGGGCATACTGCTTCTGTAGCAGGATATGTGTCCCACCTCAAAGGCCTCCTTACCACATGGCTCAAAGAAACAGATGATACCTGTATTGTTATCCCATGTGACAGTACTGAGGCCTGGATTGTTGCAGCATATGATCAAACCGATGGAATTGAGACGATTGAAGAGCCGTGGGAACATATCATTGCACACGGGAAATATTATCACAACATTCGGATTCCAGGCCAGAAAAAGCGCACCCGCATATTTGAGCAGTTTGTACCTACTGTCTGTGAGAACTGGTCCAAAGTAACCGAACTTTGCCAGAGCGCACATGATTTCGAGGAATCTCTTTTGGCACTTGTATAAATTCTTCAGCCGCATAAAGGCCGCATGGGATGCAAAACCCCATGCGGCCTTTATGTTTTGCCCTTGAAATCAAATTTCTATGAGCCTGATCTCTCGCCCCTGAACATGGGCATCGCGCAGCGTGAACAGCGTCCCCCCTTTGTCCCGTCCATCATACACCGCAATCACACGTTGCGACTGGGCAACCATATAGCGATTGCGGTTCATGTAGCACGAAGGAACATAGTGGTCGGAGATCACTTTCACGCCATCGCAGGCATGGCGAGTGTTCTTATAGCATTTGAAAAGCTGTAAGAACACTCGTCTTTTTTTGTTGCTTTTGTTGCTTTCATCCGGCGATAGTGGATGGGGCGTAGTTGACGACTACGCCCTTTCTTGTGTTTACGGACACCTCCGGCGCGGGTAGCGGGATCAGCTCCGGGATCTCAACGACCCCTACGCAGTTATAGTGAATACGGAGCCGCTGTTCCCACACACCGTCTATCTTCTCGGCGTTGAACACTTCGATCTTCTCGATGAGCTCGTTCAGCATCCGGGGAGTCAGCTTGCGGGCGCGGGTGTATTTGCGGACCAGGGAGATGAACATAGTGAGCGACCACGGCGGCAAGGGCGTTCTCGTCGCCGCTTACGGCTGCCAGGATCACCGGCACCGGAATCGACTTCACTTGTCCGGCCATTCAAATCCCTCCTTCATCAGGTACTCGCGCAATTCTTTCAGCGTAACGAGCCGCCGCTTGGATACGGTCTGATGGACGATGTTCAGCTTCTCGCTGATTTCACGGTCCGTCATTTCCAGGAAGTAGGCAAGCAGGATGACATCTCGCTTGCCCTCCGGCAGCTGCGCCAAGGCGTCAGCCAGAAGATCGCCGGTCACGACTACCGGGAGTCCCAGCACTTCAAAGACATGCTCGCTCATAAAGTGCTTGTCCCACACGGCGGTCTGCTCCAGTTCAGAAGCTGTCAGCTCGCCCAGGGATTTCTCCTGGGATTGGAGACTGGCAAGTTCGCGCTGGATGTACCGGGCCTCATTCTTCAAAACCTTGACGCAGAAAGCGCCAAACTGATTTTGAATACGCTGCTCATAGGAGTCTTTCATTTTCTCACCTCCCTAGTATAATAATGGTGTAGTCAATAATGACTACAGGTTAATAGTTGCAAAGTCTAAATGAATAACTGAAGGAGGGATTCCTCTCTCCGTCAGAAGTTATTGTTCCTTACCGTGTCTGAGGCTTCCATGATGCACCAGATCAGATCATGAGGTATAATCACTGAGGCAGGGCAATTGACGACGCCTCCTTGGGACCCGGCTTTCCGCCGGATAAACCTCTCGCAAAGTCTGTCTGTCCATTCGGTGGTGATTTATGGTTTGGCTGGTTGGGAAGCCTCAGGCTATACCTGTATAAGCCGCTAGGTTGTGTATCCGCCTTATGGTAATGGATGCCTGCCGGAAAGGATGTTTACTATGCATTACAAAAGATTACTCGCACTCATTGACAGCGTTTCTTCTTACCTCTCTGTCGGCCTTGATGTTGGCGCTGATTTTACCTGGATGTCTATCGCCCTCCCTAATGGTTCTTTTATCGGGAAGCCCTTTAAGATCGTCCATTCTGATCCAGGGGCCAGAGACCTTGCTGTCGCAAAAATAAAAGAAGCACAAGAGACGTATTCTCTCAAAAGCCGCTGCTTCCTTGAGTCTACCGGGATCTACCACATCCCGCTCCTGTGCTTCCTTCGTGATAAGGGGTTTGACTGCTCCGTCATTAATCCTATCATCACTAAGAATAGCACAAATATCAGCATAAGGAAACTGCATAATGATAAATTCGATTCTAAAAAGGCTGCCCTTGTTGGCTTGAACGTTTCTCTCAAGACTTCCATCATTCCGGATGATTCCGTTGTCGATCTGAGAAACCTGATCCGTGATTACTACTATTTCAAGGATCTTCAGTCGGCTGTCGCCCTCAAGCTCACTGCGGAACTGAAAGTGTCTTTCCCTGCTTATGCGAAAATCTTCAGCAAAGTCACCACACAGTCTTCCTTAAAGCTGCTAAGCTCTTATCCTCTCGCTGAGGACATGCTTACCGCTCCTAAAGACGATATCGTGAAGATCATCCGCAGCACAGCACGTTTTGGCGAAGCTTATGCCCTGCGTAAGTATGACGCCATCATCGCTGCTGCACAGGATGCTGCTGTTTTCGGCAGGGCGCTTCCCAGCAATGCTGTACGTATCCGTCTTTATATCGATACTTACCAGGAATACCAGAAGCATCTGGATGCGCTCCTGAAAGCACTCCACGAGACGGTAGAGAAACTGCAGGATACCTTGATCTACGATCAGATCTGCCTTCTGCAGTCCCTGCGCGGGATCGGATTCTTAACCGCAGCCGTCCTGATCGCGGAGATGGGGGATTTTAAACTTTTTTCTTCCCCGAAAAAGCTTTACGCCTACTTTGGGCTTGACCCTGCTGTCAAACAGTCCGGAAAGCTCAATGGCGATAAAGTACATATGTCCAAGCGCGGCTCCAGCCTTGCCAGACGGGTTCTTCATATGGTTGCGCTCAATAACATAAAGATTGATAAAGGGAGCGGCACACCCGTGAATCCTGTAGTTTACGACTACTACACCCGGAAGTGTTCCGGCAAGAAAAAGCCAGTAGCAATGGGCGCTGTCATGCATAAGATCTGCAACATCATCTTTGCCATGCTCCGGGATAACAGACCCTTCGAGGTCATCACTCCGGAAGAACACTGCAGGCGCTTTGCTGCAGAGCACCCAGACAAGATACAGAAAGCCGCATAATCAACACGGCACTCTCAAAATTTAGTTCACAGCCAATCCAATATATCGGAATGGTCTGTTAAGGTTACCCTTTTTTCGCTACTATAAAAATTTTAACTTTTTTCATATCACCTCTTGACATTTCTTAGCTGGACTTAACAGCTCTGACGCTTATAGACCAGCGCGATCAATGTCAGGAACACCGCCGACTCCAGGATAACGACCAGGAACGCCTGAGGCGTTGTCACAAAGTAAGGACTGATCCGTTCCATCAATTCCGTCATCTGTGCGCTGGAGCTGGATGTGTCCAGATACTGAAAGAACCAGCGGAAGGTCAGCGGTCCAGGTAACAGCGTACCCGCATTGAACCCAAAGGGCTGCATGATGAAATAGTCGTTGGTGCCAAAAATATAGTTGACCGCCGTATAGAAGAACGTGATGATTACGGAGATAATGTAACTACGGTTCAAAAGCACCACCAGGAGGACGCAGGGCAACGCCCCGGCCCACATCATAATTCCCTGTCCGATGCCTACAAAAAACAGCTTCCAAAAGCCGACCGGCTCCAGCCCGGATGCCAGCACGATAGCCAAATTGACCAGGCCGCCGACAGCCATAAACGCGACGGAAAACAGAAACAGCAACGTCATCTTCGCCAAGGCCAGCGCAGGTTTGCTCACGGGAACAGTCATCAGGTTCTTTAGGGTATCGTTGTCCTGTTCTTCAAAGAGCAGATTCGATGCCAAAACCACCACAGCGGGCATCAGAAGCAGATAGGCGCTCAACTGGAACAGAGTGGACATCAGGCGATCCACCGCTTCCGCGCCACTTGAAAACTCCTGCATCTCCGGCAGAAACAGCGCACATCCCAAGGGGATCAAAGCCGAAATGGCCGCAGCCGCAAAGAACAGGGGCTTTCGTTTTAGCTTGGCAAACTCACAGCGCAAAAGTTTAAGCAATGCCCTCACCCCCTGTAACC